>Ga0209249_1000277_pt1 | contig 68052 bp, 64 predicted proteins | sample SaaInlV_200m_DNA_4_FD_184653 | JGI IMG/M metagenome (GOLD analysis project Ga0209249, IMG submission 184653) | Marine microbial communities from expanding oxygen minimum zones in the Saanich Inlet - SI037_S3LV_200m_DNA (SPAdes) (version 2) | ecosystem: Environmental > Aquatic > Marine >... | reverse complement strand
ACAAGAAAAACTAAGATCTCACCGAGGTCTAAAGTTACCTAAAAGAAGAGTTTTAATTGCTCACTTCCTAAGCTCCAAACAGTGAGTCTTTTGAATCAAAAAACCAACGCAAATTTTCCCTTAACCCAATTCTAACAAAACAAACATCTCCTAAAATTAATCATGTAAAAACCCACTACTCTTGGAAATGATATCATTTTGATATCATTCTTAAGGACCACTAATCTTTGATATTTACTTTATCTCCCACTATCAATCCCCACTCTTTAGATTTGCCACTCTCTACTTCTAGTACCATATCCACCGGCTGACTAGGAGCGTACATGGGTAATTGATCTAATAGGGTGTTTAAGTCTGGGGCTGGTACATTTTCGGTGATTTCCATAATCTTCATTTCTTTAATCCAAACCAGATCTAGGTCAAACTTCATCTCCTTCATCCAAAACTTTGGCATCATCGACTGACTAAAAACAAACAGCATCCCATCAGCTCCAAGTTCATCTCTTCCGCTCAAGCCCTGAGTAATGCTTTGTGGGGTGCTGACAACCTCTAGTTGGAGTGGTTTGGAATCACCAAATCGTGCAGTTGATAATTGCTGCGACTTACTACACCCACCTAAGACTAAAGTGCTTAGAAAAAGTAAAAGAATCTTCTTCATAATCGCCTAATTTTTTGATGAATAATTTTTAGAAACTCCACTACTCCTAGAGCTGTTAGAAAACTGAAAATATAAATTGACCACTCCGCATATCGATCAAAACCCACATTTGCATAAAAAGTATTTGAGATCACCATGAATGTTATTAATAAACTTAAATTAAACCAATACTGATCTGATAATCTACCTACAATTTTCTCTACTCCTATAATAATGAAGGAGGCTAATAATAATTTAACTATCCAAAAATCAGAAATTTTTAAGAACTGAGCTATTAAAAACCAAAGTGTTTCAAAAAAATCGTAGTTTTTAAATGCCAATGATGATGAAAAACGATGATGTTGATCTATCCTGGCACCAAACAAAACTTGCAACCCACGGATTGGATGACCCCATAATTCTGGCTCAAGAAAATAAAAAGTAATCGCAAAACTACCCAACATAATAAGATAAGCTTTAACTTTTTTAATCACATCTTCAACAATATTTTCTTGAGAAAAACTAGCTAATATTTCTTGCACCATCCATACAAAAACTGGCGCTACTAAAATAAAGAAACCATTCAGCTTGATACTAGTGCTAGCTGCCACTAATATTCCTACAAAGCTCCAGAGTGTTTTCTTCTTTAAGTCCAATGTTTTTATATTATTCAACAAGTAAGACATTAAGCTAATGGCCCCAATAATTAATAAAATCTGAAAATTATTAGGAACTGCTGTTCGATATAAATAATGTAATGTCGGATGAAAAAATAAGAAAACACTTGTTAAGCCACCAGCTAGTCGACTCTTTGTTAAAAGATAAGTCATCAGACCAAAAATAGTAATACCAACAAAACTAGCTATTGATCCAAAAACTCTGAGGATATTAATAGAAGAAATTATGTCCGAATAGCTATCATCAGTTTTTATCGAATCTTTATCTAATCTGGAGCTAGCAAATTGTCTATATAAAAACTTAGTTTGACTCTCATCCCACGGATCAAGACCATTAGCTTGGATTATTGATCCATAAACATACTTACCCAGTTGCGGCTGATCAATTAGTCTATATAGATCATTGCTCCAGGCTAGAAATCTTGGATTCTCAGCTAGTTCAAATTTTTCCCATTTTTTTTGTTGACGAAAATTATAAAACCGCGCATCCAATACCCATGCCACTTCATCGGGATTAACTGCTGGAACTGTAGTGTCTTTAAACCAAAATAGTCCGCAACCAAGCAATATCAATAAAGAAAAAGCAAGTGATAAGTAGAAGTTTTTTTTCATTTCTTTTTTCTTAAAAAACAAATTGTTATCACCATCACTAATAATAGAAAAGCCTGATTTAATCCTAAGTTTGTATTAAAAAAATGCGTCTTATCTATTCTGATGAAATCAAGCCAAAATCTAATAAATGAATAATAATATATATATAAATAGAACAACCTTCCAGAACCAATGCTAAAACCCGAAAGCCAACTCTGTTTTTGGCCCCACCATACTCCTCCCGCGAACAATAACATCAGTATCATTTCATATAAAAACAGCGGTTGAAAATAAGAAAATTGCTCATAGCCAATTAAGCGATAAGCTGGCTCAATATAAATTTTCCACGGTAATTGAGTAGGTAAGCCGTATAGTTCCTGATTAAAAAAATTACCACATCTGCCGATCGCTTGAGCAACTGGTAATCCAAAAACTGAGAGATCTAAAATCATCGCTAAGTTTATTTTTTTTCCTAAAGAACTAAACCTCAAAAATGCCCAGACTGATAGTACTCCACCCATCACCCCACCAATGATACTCATCCCACCCTGCCAAACTTTAAAAATATCTAGCAACTGATGCTGATAGAGATAAAAGTCAGTCGCTATATGATAAAGTCTGGCTCCAACTATTCCACCAAATAAAATTATCCAACTCAATTTATAGAAATTATCCGAACTAACTTGATATCTTTTAGCCTGGATTTCCATTAACCATAGCCCAGTGATAATCGCTATTCCGATCACAAGACCATAGAGATGAATCATTTTTTTAGAACTTCTTTATACTGACGTATTTTCTTAATACTCTGCTGAGCTTGCTTTTGAAAATCCTCATCTAACTCATAAGCAGTTTTTAATGCAGCTATTACTTCATCAAACTCACCCAACTCAATATTAGGTCCAAAAACCAGTACGTTGTTGCCTGCTTTTATGGCTGAAACAGCCCTTTCAGCCAAAATAATTAACTCTTTGTCTTCACCAGCATACCCAGCTGAATCCATATCTAAGGCATCTGTAAAAACTATCACTCCAGGGAAAAAACCAGTCAGATCATCAATGCAGTCAACATTCAATGAGCATGGCTCATCTTCATAGCGATCTTTAACTCCCACATGAGCAGACATTACTCCTATAAGTGGATATTCCTCTAAAATATCTTTAAATACCAATATTTCTTCTTCCTTTAAATTAACCTCATCGAAACTAAAGTGAAGATCTCGAGAGGTGCTACCTATACCAGGGTAATGTTTAATAACTGGAATTATTTTTTGCTGAGCAAAAATATCAATAAACTCAGTTGCTCTCGCTATTACCGTCTCAGGGTTTGAAGAGCAAATACGATCTTTTAAAATAGCACTTTGACTAGCAATATCTATTACTGGAGCAAAAACTAAATCTACTCCTGCCCGAGAAAGCTCTTGTGCAGAAGCGCTCAATAAATCCTGACGTTGTGTTGAACCAGCAGCGCAAATTGACTTCCAGCTAGGTAAAGATGTAAAACCTGATCCCGATAAGCGTTGGACTGATCCACCTTCATGGTCAACAGCTATTAGTGGCTCTGACTCGTCATCAAAACTTGAACTAATTTTATCTGTGGCAATTTTTGCAGCAGCAGTCGAGACTTTACTCCCAAATAAGGTTATCAGCCCTGGTTGATTTAACTTGATCCAGCTCAATGAAGCAGATTGAGTGCTCTGGTTGTCATCTAATGAATATGGAAACGCAATTAACTGCGCTAGATCTTGGTCAGAAAACGTCTCCTCAGCTGACTCTGAATTATTCTCTTCTTCCTCTGGAATCAATTCAGTTAATTCTATTTGAGCAGCTTGATAATTGGAAAATGGCCGAGCAAAATAATTGTATCCCAATGCCGAAGCGATAATTGTTAATATTAAAAGAAAAAAAATAGTTGAACGAGGCATTATTTATTTAACCTTTCTTTCTTTAATTCCTTTAACTTCCACATAAACAACCTCCCTTTACTACGTGCATGATCAGCATCTATCACAAAACTTCGAGCTGCTTCCAATAGTCCCCGCTCTTCATTCTTAGCTAACTTAATATAAAGACTTTTATGCTTCAAGTCATCTAGATCTACAGCTAAGCGGTAACCAAAGTCTTGAAATTCACGGCTAATATATTTACCGGGCTGGCCCATTTCATAGTTATCAAACAATGTTCCTAAATCCTGGAAGCCCTTACTCCTTCTTTTTTTTTCTGCGGCAGCTTTTTTTGCTTTCGTTTTATTCATGATAAATGATGCTCTTTAACTAAAAGTCCCATTAATACTCCTATTGATGCCAACATAAACAATGCTAGCCAAGGATCTGGGAAAACTAGAAATAGACCACCCACCACTGTCCAGAATGGAATTGCTAAAATACTGACTATCAATTCACGATATACAAAATAAGAAAGAGCCTGACTACCCTTGCCTCTCTTAATTGCAATTGCATCATAATAGACTGCGTAGAAGTTGGCTGATAACTTATCGAATGTGTCGATAATAGCTATTTGCCAAAAAGAAATCACCTGACTCCGTAAAATCCAGATAATTGACAGTATTCCACCAGAAACATAGAATGGCTTCTTATTTTTATTACTATCGATATAAAAACCAACTCCAAAACTAACAATCATCGCCAAAAATAAGGATAGGGTATATAAGAATCCAACTCGATCGATGGCGCCTAAAATTAAAAATATATACAGTGGCCAAAAAATTAAAGTTGCATCATTGATGTATCTACCTGCTTGAGAAAGCGCTAGTCGTAAAAAGGCTTTCTCTTTAGTCCAAACAAAAAACTCTTTCCAGCTAATTGTATCTCTCTCTTTCTTAAGGTGAAGCTGGAGAACAAAAATTATACAGATCATAATTCCTACCAAACCCACTAAGAATAATGATTGAAAACCAAATGAGACTATTAGTAATCCTCCTAGTGCTGGAGTAATTGCCTGACCTAATTGTAAGAAGAAATTTAACAAACCTAAATCCTTGCCCATATGACGTTTCAGAGTGAACTTAGAAATAAGAGTGTTGTAGCTATTCCAAAAGAAATTGGTTTCTAGACCATTTACAAATGACGCTAACAGCAACAGCCAACCAGGATTCTCCTTGATGTAAAGAAGTGATAGAAATATAGCAAATAAAATAAAACCAATTAACATTGATTTTCGATAACCAATCCTAGTGATTAATCTACCAATCCCTATCCCAGTCAATAAAATTGTGATCCGGTGGACTAGAAAAAATAAAGCTAATAGTAATACTCCTTTTTGAAGTTCGCTACCAGGTAAAAATTTCCAGAATGGATCTGAAGAACCATGTTGGTAAAGATAAATTGGCAAAAAGAAAATTGCTAGCTTACTGACTAAATCTCTAAAAACTCGCACCCCATAAAGCATGTTCGTGTTTTTGGATTTATTAACATGAATGCTGGGTAAATGGAGATTGTATCCTCTAGTGCGTGGCATATTAAATTAAGTGCTGATTTAGCTCCTCGATGGATTGATTAATAGCTTGTTCAACCAACTCTCTCTCTTCTGGAGAAAATGAGCTTAAAACATACTTATCTGCGGGGATACTACGATCTCCTTTGCGGCCATCGACGCCAATGCGAACATGCCAAAATTGATCAGTCCCTAGTTGTTGATAAATTGAAGTCAAACCGTTGTGCTGTTTAGGACCTTTGCCAAGATGGAGTTTGAACTTACCCACCTCGATATCTAGATCATCGTGAACTATAAATAATTCTTCTCCCGTGATCTGAGGATGCTTTTTCTTCATATATGTCATCGCCAATCCAGATTTATTCATAAAAGTCTGTGGTTTTACCAACTCAACTTTTTCCTCAAACTGTTCTAACCATAAATACTCTAGTTGACCTTTTTTACTACTTTTCCAGTCTTGACCTTTAGCCATTTGATCGACAACTTTAAAGCCAATGTTATGGCGAGTGTGCGAGTATCTATTACCTGGATTTCCTAAACCAACAATAATCTTCATTTTAGACCCTTAATTTTAGAATAAAATTTAGCTGGTATAAAAAGTGCTTTAGCCATCTCTCTATTCTAACAGCAACTTAACGGTATAATGAGACCCATGTCAAAAAAAACCGTTGCTATTTTTACTACCGGAGAGGGTCATGAGAGTATTGCAAAAGCTGCTCGGGATAGTTTGCAAAAAGATTATCAAATAAAAATCTTTTTTGAAGATATTCCGCTTGGAAAAGCCTACGTAGCCCTATATCAATTTTTCCCCAGTTTAAGTCAAATCCCTTATAAAGCCTTGGGAATGAAAAAAAGCCTCAATTCAATTAATAAAATAACTTTATTAAAATATCAAAAAACAATTAATACTTTCTTTACTGAGCATCAACCTCAGCTTATTATCAATACTCACGGCGCATATACATCAAGCTTGGAAGAGTTGCAAAAGCTAACCAAAACACCTTTCGTCAACATAGTCGCTGATCCAAAAACAACCTATCCACTCAACATTAGTTCAAGCGCTGAGACCAATCTGGTCTTCGATAAAGGCTCAACTCAATTTTGCAAAACGTACTATCCAGACGCAAACTATCAACTATCGGGGTGGTTTGTTAGAGAAAGATTTGAAGAAGAGTACGATCAGAAAAAAGTTAGAAAAAAACTAGGCTTAGATGTAGATAAATTAACTTTCTTAATTGCTTCTGGGTCTGAAGGGACAAACATGGTGATGAAAGTATTACCAACTTTAATTCTTTCTTCACAACCAATTCAAGTTATAGTTGCTTGTGGTAATAATAAAACACTCTTCAAGAGCATTCGGGCCCTTAACTCATTTTTAGATAAAAGTGAAAAACACAATAGTTTAATTCCACTCGAATTTACCCCCAATATTCATCAGTACATGCAAGCCGCTGATTTGGTAATTGGTAAAGCTGGACCAAATATGTTATTTGAGACAATTGCTACCGAAACACCATTTTTTGCAATCACTCATATTTCTGGTCAAGAAGACGGCAATCTAGAGATCATTCATGACTATAGCTTAGGCTATGTTGAAGAAAATATTCTGAAAGCTCAGAAGCTATTGAAACAAATTTTAGACAAACCAGAAGAACTCGATAAATTTAAAAAAGACGTAGTTAAAATGAAAAAATATAATCAACAAGCTAAAAAGAAGCTACTGAAAATTGTTAATCAACTTACTTAATTTTTATTTGGCCTACTTCATCTAAACTCGTTGCTGATTGCCAATCTTTATCATCTCTAAAGCCAATTAATCGTGGGAAGCGCAGTGCTACGCCAGCGCTATGGGATGGCGAATTAGTGATTTCGTCCGCTGCCACCTCTATGACCACCTCTGGGTTAGCCCACACATCTGGGGTAAAACCTTTAGGAACATCATAATTTTTAGGCTTTGTAGTTGTTGCAACTACATCAATCCGAGATTTCATCTCTTGCAATTGTTCATCAGTCAAGCCAGTTCCAATTTTGGTAATAGTTTTAATAGCTTCGTTTTTCTCGTCTCGTACTCCCACCAGAATTGCTCCCAAACCAAACTCAGCTCGCTTACCTTTACCCAAGTAATAACCCATGACCACACAATCTAAAGTATCGCTCAGCTTGCCAGTTGTTCCCTCGACTTCTTTCATCTTGACCCACCTCCAACCCTTACGACCACCACGATAAGAACTATCAATCTTCTTAAAAATTGCGCCCTCTAAATCATCATCTAGTTGTTGCTGATGATACTGACGAATCTCATCTGGATCAGTGCTTTGAATATAAGTTGTGTTTTTAAAAGCCTGATTATCAACTAATATCTCAGCTATTTTTTTCTTTCTCTCAAGCAGCGGCTTATCAATTAGTGGCTGCCCATCTACCTCTAGTACATCAAATAAATAAAACCTGAGTGGGACTATTGCCGCCTGGTCATCTACTCCATGCTTGCGACGACGAGTAATAGTTTGTTGAAAAGCTAATAAATTTCCAGTATGAGGATCATATCCAATCGCTTCCCCATCCAAGATACAACTCTGGCAAGACAATGCTTGATCGGCAGTCGCTAATTCTGGAAACATATGCGAAACATCATCTAAGTTGCGTGTGTAAGCTTTGGTGGGTTGCCCTTGCTGAAAGTGGATCTGCACTCGCAAACCATCATATTTGGGCTCTACTAAGACCTGAGTCATTTTATCGATGACCTCTTGAGTGGTATTCAAACGTTGAGCTAAAGCTGGCACTACTGGCACTCCATTTTTAACAGAATAATTTGCCAAAACTTGCTCTCTATCAACTGCTGATACTGCTGCTAAATAAACTTTAGCTAAATAACCAGCATCAGCTCGCTTGTTGTAAGCTTCCTCAAGATTTACCCGATCAGATTTATCACTTTTAACTGCCCAAGATAATGCGTCTAATAAGGTCATGGTGGAAAAACCCAACCTAACCTTCCCTAAAATAATTCTAGTTATATAACGAGCTGAAAGAGGATTAACTCTTTCTAAAAGTTTTACCAGCTCTAAAACTTTTCGATCTTGTGAGCCTTGACCATCATCTCCAGCAATTTTCTTAAGATCAGAGAAAACCTCATTTATCTGAGGTACTTGTGTTAGTTTTAACTGCAGCTCTTCAAGAGTATTCTCAGCTGTTAGACCAATATCACCGAGTTGTTTTGATTTGTTCTTAACTATTTCTAAAAATTGATCATTATTTTCTTCACCAAAAAGATTGGTTTGAGTGGTTGCAACAACAGTATCTTGATGGCGCTCCATTAAAAGAGCCAAGGCTCGCTGGATCATTTTGGTGGAAAGATTAAACTCAAGTGACTCATATAGGGGCACTAGCCTACCTTGCATGAGGTAAATCGCCGCTTCAATCTCATCTTTACCCAGCTGTCGGTATAACAGCGCTAGTTGCTTAGTCATCTCCAAACGAGAAGGTGTCTGCTCTAAATTTTCTAAAGCTTTGGAAAAGTCTGCGAAAATCATTTATTCTTTCAAGCTGTAAGTTACTCCCTTAGTGACACCATGTTTTTCAATCACTTTTTTCTCAATTAAATCTTTCATATCACGTAGAATAGTATCTACAGACACATTGGGTAAAATCCTTTGAGCATCTTGAGATGTAACTGAGCCTTGATTCTGCAACAGCTCCAAAACAATAATTTGTCGCTCTGATAAGGCCACCTGTTGCCCCAGATCTTTTTTAAGTTTTAAATCTTTAGAAAGTCTCAATACTTGATCTTTAACTCGCTCAATCTCCAAAGCCATTCCGTAGCAAAAATACTCCAGCCAATAAGTCATGTCATGGCCTTGATTCTGCTGAACAGACAAAAGTGCATCGTAATAAGCAGAAACATCTTTATCAAAATACTGTTCTAGTGAGAAAAAACGCTTGAAATCATAGCCAGTGCTATAGAGTAATAAGGTAGCTAATGCTCGAGCAGTTCGACCATTTCCTTCAATAAAAGGGTGAATATAAACCAACTGATAGTGAGTGATGGCAGCTCTAAAAATAGCGGGTAAAAGTTTGGTTTGTGGGGCATTAATCCAATCAAAGTATTCCTCAACTAAGAACTGGATTTCTACTGAGACGGGTGGTCTAAAAACTACGCCTGTGTTGGCAGCACTCTTAACAATGACTTGCTTATCACGATAAGCACCAATGTATTTCTCATCAACTAAACTAAAAATTGTTAAACGATGTAAGGTTTTAAGAGTTTTCTCTGAAAATAGATCATCACTAAGCCGTGGATCTTGCTGATCAATCCATTTAATTACATTTCTGTAGTTGATCACTTCTTGAATATCACGTTCTCTAGCCATGATGCCAGTTTCACGGCCAGCTTCTTCCACATCGATAGTAGCATCAAGCCTGACTACTTGTTGTGCTTGCTCAGCAGTCAACTCATTGCCCTCAATTTTTGTACCGTAGTGAACAGTCCTAGCTAGCGCTTCATTTCGAAATTTAGCCTCCCACGCCGGCACTAATGGTGCATTCTCAATCAAAGCTTTCGCCGCCTCTATTCGGTTGAGGTAAGTAAGTAAATTGTGAGTAATGGTGTATTTTGGCTGGTACATTTAGTTCGTTTCTGGCAGGCTTATTCTCGCACGTTTTGCAGAAATAAAATAGAGTATAATCAACGATATGGCAAAAATAGAAACACCTAACGATCCTAAAGATCTACCAGTAGCAGTTATTAAAAATATGATCTCATTGGCCACTAGTGGCTTTGGTCTAGTGGTAGCCTTAGCTTGGAATGAAGTTATTAAGAAAACTGTAACTGAGTATATTGACCCTTGGTTGGGGAAAAGTGGCAGCATCATCTCGATGCTAATTTATGCAGTGGTGATTACTCTCCTAGCAGTATTTGTCACTATGCAACTAGCTCAACTACAGAGAAAATTTGAAAAATTAAATGAAAAACTCAACGGCAAGCCCAATACGACAAGCGATTAAATCTTTTCCTTGCTTCCTAAGTAAAATCCTCCACTTATTTTTATTAAAAATAAAATCAATATAATAATAGTTTTTTAATTCTAATTTCTTTTTAACTGACTTTTTTAAAGCTACTTGAACCCCTCTTTTGATCTCTGGTTCTTTTTTGACTAATAGACTTAAGTCTTTTTGAAATTTTCGTGAAAATAAAATGCCGCTTCTGGGATTTCGATGAAGCATTCCTGCCTCATACTCAGCAAAAACATCATCATCCCAGCGCTCGAGCTTATGTCTCCGAATTAGCATTAATAATCCCAAGTGAACTGCAGAAGCTAAAGTCGTTACTACTCCAGATTCTATTAACTCATCAACTTCCTGACGGACATATTTTGAGATGGTAATATTAGCTCTTCGTGACACTCAAAAATGGTACCATTTTGGTACCATTCTCAATAGCCCTACATAACTACTAGTGAGATTGTTTCTTTAGCAAATCCCACATTATTTTTGGCACCTCATCTACTAGATCACTAGCATTGAAGTATGGACCAACTCGGTGATATAGAGACTCTCCGGCTTTTTTATTGATGAAACTAGCCACGACCGAAGCTGTCATCGCATCGTGAGTGCAATAAAGAGCAGCTACTAAACCAGCTAAAACATCTCCAGTGCCACCCTTAGTCATCCCCGCATTTCCACCTTCAACCTGAATAGTCTTTCCTTGACTAGAAATCTTATCTACTGGACCCTTAAGGAGTAGAGTTGGCTTATCTATCCCTGATAATCGCTGAAATTCTTTTTGATGAGGAGTGATAATATGATGAGAATTTAAAAGAGCAGTATTCACCATCTGGAGTGCACCAGCATCGATCACCCATTTTTTATCAGCATATTTTGATAATAAATCATTAACTATCATCTGAGTTTTTTTGTCACGCTCCATCCCTGGACCAATCAAAATACAGTCAGCTTCCATAAGATAATCATCCAAGCTTACTTGTGGAACCACAATCCCACTCCAGAAGTTAGTCTTCGCCTCTTTTACTAACTCATTGTTTGTTGGTACTGATGAGTAAAAGACCATATCTACAAACTTACTAGCAATATCTAAACTCCATTTGCTAGCCGCATGAAATAACTCACTCCCCCCAATAATCAATAACTTGCCATTCTGACCTTTGTGAGATTCAGGGTTTGGTAGTTTTATTTGATCTAGATAGAAGCGGATATTTTTAGGAATTCGCATCAAGTTTAATAATAACAGAACCTGCTCTCTCTTGATGTATCTCTTGGGCGGTCTCAAAAGAAGCAGTCGTAATAATAGTCTGATTACCATCTAATAAATTTAAAACTAATTGTTGATGGCTATCATCTAACTCAGACAAGACATCATCTAAAAGTAGAAGCGGTTTCTCTTGAGTTTCATGTTCTAGAAATGATAGTTCACATGTTTTTAACCACAACACTCCCATTCGCTGTTGGCCACGTGAGCCATATAAAGCAATATCTCGTCTTTCTTCACCACTAGCTTCTGTTTCTACTGCTAGCTTCACAATTAAGTCGTCTTTATGGGGACCAATTAAAGTGTGGCCAGCTGCAATTTCCCGCTCAGCGTATTTTTCCATCCGCTCTTCTGTCATTAAAGAAGAATCATACTCAACGCTAAAGGGAACTGGAAAATCAACTGATTTAAAGAAATCTAAAAACTGCTGGCGTTTCTTTTGGATAATCTGACCATGTTTGAGCACAGTTAGTGTCCAAAAAGTAAGAGTTTCGCGTGGCATTAGCCCTTCACGAATTTGTGTCAGTAGCCGATTGCGCTTAGTCAGAGCTTTACCATAGGTATTAACTGCTCTCAAGTATTCACTATCAATTAAGCTGAGGGGAATATCCATAAAATCACGGCGGCGACGCTTTGATCCTTCAACCAATCTCATGTCTTCTGGACGAAATACTACCGTCAACAACTGACCCACAAACTTTCTTTTGGCTCGACGAGTGTCATTAATAGAAAAAATTCTTTTCTGAACTTTTTTACCTTGAACTTCACCCCTGGTTAAAATCACTTCTAAAGTAACCTCGTCATCGCTAGCTTGTACTTTCCCCTTAACTCGAGCTAGCTCTTGTTCGAACCCAATCATTTGCTCGATCTTAGTCGCTCGCAAACTATCTCCACTAGCCAGTAAGTGAATTGCCTCAATGATGGAGGTTTTACCAGCCGCATTGGGACCCACTATAATTGTAGTTGGGTAGTCAAACTTAATTAGTTTACTGTCGTAACTGCGAAAATGGGCTAGTGCGAGCTGATTGAGTTGCATATTATTGATTAGATTGTAGCAGGTGAAATTAGATTATTGACTATTGTACATAATTACGTACAATAAGATTATGAATAATACTATTCCTATTTCTCAAGCTCGTTCTGGTTTATCTACATTAATTGATCAAGTCAGTGCTAGAGATATTTTTATTACTGTCAAAGGTAAAATTAAAGCCGCATTAGTTGATGCTGAAGAATATGTGAGTTTACTTGAAACACTTGAGGTGTTAAGCGATAAAGAAACTATGAAAAATATTAGACAGGGAGAAAAAGATATTGCCAATGGAGATACTGTTTCTTGGGAAGACTTAAAAAAGAACTTAACATAAAAGATTGAGCATGCACCAAGTTAGATTAACTAAACCTGCTCAAAAACAATTTAAAAAACTAGACTCACGCTATAAGTCAGCTATAAATAAAGCATTCAGTAGAATAGCTCAAGATCCAATGACAGGTAAGACACTTGCAGGTGAATTAAAAGGCTACCGACGACTTAGATTTTCACGCTATAGAATTATTTACCAAGTCAAACACCAGCAACTAATTGTGTTTGTAGTTGATATTAAACACCGCAAAGATGCTTATAAATAAGCTTACTTATGCTCAATATTAAAAAAGGCAAAACTACTCTGAGGAATAGATAAGTATCCAGGAGCACGCAAGTTGAAGGCTGTTTTAAACTCACTCCCGGAGAGCTTAATTTCCCCTTTATTAGTCTGAAAAGTAATTGTGCCAGTGTTACCATTACCTTGGCTGACAGCCACTCCAGTTACGTTTGAGGGGCCATCGGATTTAGCCCGCAGCTCTTCATATGAATAAGGATTACCTCCCCAACAAGAAGTAGTGACTGGTGTCACCCGGTCATCACGGAAACGAGCCGCATTAATAATGTCAGCCAACTCTTCTCCTGTTAGCCAGGGGCTAGAACGACCACACTTATCAGAAGATGGACTATATCCTTTGGTGTACCAAGATTTATATAACCAAGGTGAACCTCCAACTTTATCATAAGATTTGTCAAGAAAGTTGCTTCCTCCAGAGCCATCAGTCGTATCCCAGCCGATTGGAGAGGCGTAGCCACCATGAGTAGAGGCGTAATAAGTTACTACATCTTCAAGAACTTGACCTTTGGTTTGATCAACAGCATCCTTCCAAGATTGAGGTGGGTTGGCCGATTTGGAGTTATTGAAAACCTGGCAAGCTTCAGTAGTGCAGATTTCTTTGCCCTCAGTTTTATACCGATAAGCATAAGTTCGGGCTGCTACAGCCTGAGCTTTCAAAGCCTCTGGGTGCCAACTAGAAGGCATCTCTGCAATTCCATATAAATATTTACTTTCAAAATCAATCTCTCCAACACCAGAAACTCTAATACTGCCACCAGTGTCTTTATTGACTGACTCTTTCCCGTAGTAAGCTTTCAAGATTTGCTGATAATTTTGGCCAGACTGCGCCCGCCCTCTAGCTCCATACTGACTCATTCCTTTACGATGAGTGAAGGCTCCAAAAGAAAAGACTGCGAAACTGCCGGCGGGCGCAGACTCTCTGAAACCTTTGATCGAGGCATTGTAGTCATCGGCCAGTTCACTATCACCAATAGAAGCTGTAAAAGTACCAGATCTAGCATTAATAATTTCTTGCTGACGAGCATTTAAGGTCGCAATTTTCCCAGCCAATTCATTTTGATAATCTTTAGCCCCTTTTATTTCCACTCTAAAGAAATCTGCTTGATCATCTAGTTGTTTTTCCAAAGAAGCCAGTCTCACTTGATCTGCCTCTAACTTAGCTCTATCTGCTTCTAGCTTTTCTATATCCTGACTAATACCATCAATCAAACGATTATCCTGAGCTTTGACAGAGCTGCGATAAGCCATATCTTTAGTAAAGTTAGCTGCATTCTGAGTTGCTAAAAAAGTCATAAAAGGAGAGAAGGTGCGACTGCGCTTGTATTGTTCTGCAATTCGTCTCGATAAAATGTAGTACTGGATCGCCAACTCTTCCTCACGATCTTCAATATCTGCTGCTAACTCTATCGATTTATTCTTAGCTGCGGTGATGCCGTTACGAGCAGAATTTATTCTTGATTCAAGTCCAGATAGTTCGCTTTCCAACGGCTTGGTTGCATTGACAGAGAGTTGCTTAAGGTGCTCCAGCTCATCAATCTGATGCTGAAGATCTTCTACTGGATCTACAGCCAGAATATGAGGAGATTTAACTAGTGAAAAACCAATAAAGACCAAGCTAAATAAAAATACTAACCAGCTAATGGTTTTGGGCATGGCTCTAGTGTAACAAATCTCATCTTTTAGTTCCTCCGGTAGATGCGGTAGAATGAAAGAGTGAAAAAGAAAAATCTATTACTTGGGTTACTGTTGGGCTTGAGCTTGTCTTTTTTGTTTCCTAAACAGTCTCATGCAGCCGACCTTTGTTCTAGTGTCTCGATGAGTGGTTTCGAGCCTCCTTATGGTGGTGCTTTTGAGGAAGGATTTGAGGTTGTCCCCCCCTCATTACAAGTCAGCTTTAGTGGTCTGCAGCCAAATACTTCCTATGAGGTAGTTTGTGTTAAGGATGGGATCTTTGATAATGAAGTTGAAGCTAGTAAAAAAACTATCTCAGTTAATGCTACTGGTGGGGCTAACTGGACAGTAGATAACAATTCTTGTTGGGAAAAAGATGGCGGCTATAAAATTAAAATTACTAACACTACCCATGGTCAGTCATGTATTGCAAAAACATATGCTGTTGCCAAAGAAGATGAGGGAGTAGCTTGTGTTGAAAGTAGTGTATCTCTGGTTTCTAGTGACACAGCCATAGACGGCACAGACGGTTGTTTCGCTCCAGGTGATAGTTTAAGTTGGAATTTTAGAGTCATTCAGGTTGATGGTGAACCATATCAAGGCACACTCATGGTTAGAGCAACCAATGTGGTGGGAGGAGGAATAGGATCGCAGCGAATATTTTCTGCTAACTCATCTGGAGCCGTAAGTGGGACTGATACTGTCTTAACCGGAGATAATACTACCAAATACGTTGGTAGTCCAATTACATATAGTGTTTATGTTGATAAGCCGACTAGCATGAGTTCAAGTACTGCAAGCCATGAAATTCCTAGTTGTAGAGTTACCACTAACCAAATTAAAGACCATTGTACTGAAGATGAAAGAATCAATGGCAGCTCAGATATACAACCTTTTGATCTCTGTAAACAAATTCCTGATCCAGATGCTCAAGCAAAGTGTGAAGAGTGCAAAGGACAAGAGGGGATTTGGACTGCTATCGGCTGCATTGATACTAGCTCTACTGAAGGTATTGTGAGCAAACTCATGACAACTGGCATCAGTATTGCAGGTGGGATTGCTCTATTAATGATCTTAGCCTCAGCTTTCCTGTTTGCCACATCTGAAGGTGAGCCCAAACGCACCAGCGAAGCCAAGGAAATACTCACGTCAGCAATTATTGGCTTAATCTTTATTATTTTCTCAGTTACTATTTTGCAATTTATTGGGGTTAACATCTTACATATCCCAGGATTTGGAGAAATATGATCACCCTCATAGCTCAAACAGCTGGTGAAGAAGTCACCAAAGAAGTCATTGATTCGCTTAATCCACTTATTCAGAAAGGCTCACCGGCTTTAGCAGAAGAGCTCTCTACTCCAGGAGGTATTATTTCAAGATTTTTGGGAGATTATGCTTTCCCCATTGCTGGTTTAATTCTATTCGTGATGTTGATCTGGGGTGGGATTGAAATGATGGCTGGCAGCGCTACTTCAAAATCAGTCGATGCAGGTAAGCAACGCATTACCACTGCCATCATGGGGTTTTTACTTCTCTTTGCTTCTTTTTGGATCGCTAGAGTTTTAGAAATGATGTTTGGAATCAAAATTCTCTAGAAAATTATTTACCAAAACGACGCTGTCTATTTTGATAATCTTCAATGGCTTTATCCAGTTCTTGAGCATTGAAATCTGGCATTAATACATCAGAAAAATACAGTTCGCTATACTCAGTTTGCCAAAGTAAAAATCCAGAGAGTCTCTTCTCTCCACCAGGACGAATTACAAGGTCTGGGTCTGGTAGATCAGCTGTGTCTAAGCTTTGATCAATCATCTCTGAAGTAATTTCGGCTTTGTCCTCCTTAGAGAGCTTGTTAACTGCCCTCAATAGATCATCTTTACCACCATAATTAAGAGCAAAAGTTAATGTTAAGTTTTTGTTTTGAACAGTTTTCATAACTCCTTGCTCAATTTTTTCTCTGATATCTTGATCAAATCTACTCAAATCACCAATGGTGCTAATCTTAATTCCTTTTTGATGAAGTTGATCGATGTTCTTCTCTAACATCTCTCGGAAAAGATCCATCACTAACTTTACTTCCATTGGGTCTCTATTCCAGTTTTCAGTGCTAAATGCCCAGAGAGTTAAATATTTAATGCCTCTTTGGATGCAGTGATCTGCTAACTCCTCAATTAATTCTTCTGATACCTGACGATGACCTTTGATAATAGCTAAGCCTCTTTTTTTAGCCCAACGACGATTACCGTCCATAACAATTGCAATATGATGAGGTAGGTTATTGTCTTGATTCATTTTTAAAATAAATGTTGGCTAATTTCCGTTGGTTTTTGACCAATTTTAGACTTAATAGTATTTTTAACTAATTTTAATTTAGACAACTCAGCAGCAACTACCTCTTCATGCTCAGGAAGTGTTAATACATGCAAATTAAATCCAGTATTGAGAGAAAAGTATGCTTCAACACCTGATTGACGAAGAGCCTGAACTGTCTTCATTACTTCAACTGTGCCTGGTTGCCACATTAATAGAGGTGGCTGGCTGGTCAATAAAATACTATGAAATTCCAAAGCTTCAGCTTCTATTAACTCTCCCAGCTGAGTAAAGTCTCGGTTCTCAACATATTCCTGCAATAACTTCATTTTTGAAGGTAAATTTTTTTGCCTGGTTAAGTAAAAGGGACTAGTTTGAGCTGTCTTGTGCCCAGCTGTGGAAGAGATTTGTTTTGCTTTATCATCTACTACCACCACAATATCTCTGAGATCCCAATGATCTGCTGGAAAAATTGTTTCTGAATAAGAATCTGATGAGGATTTGCCTCCATGCCACTGCACAAAACCACCACAGACACATCTGCAAGCTGTGCCAGAAGCTTGTCTAGCTAGAATACTCAGCTCTTTTTGATCCAAGTCTAACTCTAAAGCAGCCGTAGCCGCATAAGTTAAAGCTGCAAAAGCAGAGCCAGTACTAGATAAGCCTGTGCTTCTAGGAAAATTACTTTCTGAAACTACTTTAGCAAAAGTTTTAATATTAGCTAGTTCTCTAAAACGATCCAAATACTTACTAACCCGATTTACTTCTTTTAGCTGTTGCTCACCATCAATAGTTACCTCATCCCTATCTAGATCAGTCTTAAACTCAACTGTAGTAATAGTATATATACCGTCAATCACTATTGAAAAACTGTCATTCTCAGGAATTCTGAGCTGCTCATCTTTTTTTCCCCAGTATTTTATGAGGGCTATATCTGTTGAGGCTTTATAAGTTATTTTTCTCATGTTAATTCTCTATTCTAACTCCTGGTGCCTGTAAGTTTACCTCAATTACTCTACCTCCAGCTTCTTCAATTGCTAACCCTACTTTTTTTCTAGATTTATCATCAACCAAAGCCACCATACAATCACCTCCACCAGCACCAGACAAAGTAGCGCCAAGCGCACCTGCATCTAGAGAGGCATTTATCAGCCTCTCAAGCTCTATCGAGCTGACACCTAATTCTCTCATCTGTTGTTGATGACTATTAAGTAGACCTCCAACCGCAGACCAATCACTAGCCAATAATTTTTCCTCTAAATCATTGCTGATCTGACCAATATCTGAAAAAACTTGCTTAATTTCAGCTGGTTTTCGATTTAAATCTGAATTAATCATTCTAATTAAAGTCGGAGTATCTGCTTTAATACCAGTGTAACCAACTACTATAGGCAGTTTTTCTAAAACAATCGGCTTCACTATTTTAGCGGGACTCACATAGTATAAAGTTCCGCCCCAGATGGCTGCGGCAATATCAAAACCTGATCCAACTCCTTGAACTTCTATTACGGCTTGATAGCAGATATCGAATAGCTGATCATTAGAAAAATCCAGCTCATACAAGGAAGTTAGAGCTTTAGCAAAAGCTACCGTCACCGCACTACTAGATCCAAAACCAAAAGAACTAGAAAACTCACTATTGGTGGTAACATTTATCCCTTCTGACTGAGGGAATCTTTCCAAAAAATTCTTATACAAAATCTCCACAAACCGAACTGCCTTAGGCAACTCCTTCTTGCCCAAGTCATCAATAGTTTTTGAATAGGCATCTATACCTAAATCTGGTGCATAAAGATGGAAAGTATCCTGACCATTTTTTTGAACTGTCACAGATAAACTCTGATCAACTGCAGTCACAATAGTAGGCTGACCATGTACTACCGCATAGCCACCAGTGAGCATCAGCTTTCCTGGAGCTGAAGCAGTGATAGAGTTTTTATTTTTCATCAACACTTTCTTCTAACCATTTATTTAATTTATCTACTAATACCTCATCGTTGATCATTAATTTGAACCAAGGGGCTAGTTCTAAATCTTGATTGTTTTCTAGCTGATTAAACTCGACCCATTGGACTGACTCTACCTCATCACTATTTGGTTTTATCTCACCTTCATACCAGCCTACAAAAACATGATCGATTTCATTTTCACCAAAGTCTTGGTTGCAGTTTAGTTGATAACTAAAGGTGTAAATCTCAGACAAGTTTACTTTTTTAATTCCCAACTCTTCTTCCACTCTCCGATAAGCAGCACTCTCGTAGCTTTCGCCTGGCCTCAGATTAACACAAACAGTGTTTGCCCATTGGCGAGCACCAACAATTTTATACTCACTCCTGCGTTGAATCAGTAATTCTACATTATCTTTTCTTCGACGAAATAAAAAAATTGAACTGGCTCGGTGTAACTGAGCTGGGTGACGGTGGGCCTCAACTTTATCCATCACTCCAATCTGGGAGTCACTCTCATCAACTAAAATAACCTGGTCTAAGCTAAGTCTTGTTTTATCTAACATAGATATGGCATATAATAACATTAATTATGGCTTGTGACCCTTCTAGCAGCATCGATTTATTTAGTTGTTTAACTCTTAATCCTGATAAGGGAACTACTGTTGAAGGGGTTTATGGCACTCCTTCTGTTTTAGTAAATGTAGTTGTCCGCAATCTATTTGTCTTGGGTGGAATAATTTTATTTCTAATGATTCTTTTAGCTGGTTTTAAATTTGCCATGTCTCCTACCAAAGCTAAAGAAGATGCAAAAAACATTGCCCAAGGAGCAGGAATCGGCTTTCTAGTTATGTTTAGTGCTTATTGGATCATTCAAATCTTAGAAATTTTGACTGGAATCGAGAATATTATTTAGAGATGATACAATAAATTTATGTCTTTTATCCCTCAAGCAATAGCAGCCACCAACTCAGTTTTCGGAGAGGTTTCTCCTCCCCCTGGAGTAGCTGATTACGACAGTGCTGCAGAAGCAGCTGGTGGGAGCATTGGTTTAATTTTATTCCTCTCCAATATCATCAGAGTCGTAACCATTGCTGGGGGCATTTTCGTAATGGCCAATATCCTCTATGCAGGTTGGACTTACATCTCCTCATCTGGGGATGCTAGTGCTCATGAAAAAGTAGCCAATAATGTCACTTTTAGTGTCATTGGCTTAGCAATTATTGTTGCTTCTTACACTGCTGCAGCCTTAGCAGGTGTAATTTTCTTTGGCGATGCCACTTTTATTCTTAATCCTACTATTTGTGGCCCAGAAGGATGTCCCACATGAACACAAAAACCTTAATCGCTGCAGCCGAAGATGGGAACCTAGGTTCTTTTAAAGCACCATCAAATGCTTATACCCTTGAGATTGGCGAAGGAACTGGTGAGGCAGCAGCTTCAAATTTTGAAGGAATTTTATCAGTGGCAGTCGGTGGTTTTACACTAGTAGCAGTAGTTTACTTTCTCTTTGTGTTTTTAACAGCTGCTTTTAGTTGGATGAGTGCAGGTGGTGACGCTAGTAAAGTTCAAAAAGCAAGAGACTCGATGACTAATGGCTTAATTGGTTTAGTAATTCTAGTAGCTGCCTACTCCATCATTGGTGTAGTAGGAACAATGCTAGGCATTGATATTCTCAATCCAGGCTCACTACTACTTGATCTATCACCAAACTCTGCTCCAGTCATTACAGAACCACCAGCTGCTATCCCAATTAACCCATAGGAATATTATGACAAAAATTAAACAGTTAGCCGCCATCACCAATCCTATTTTATCTGGCACTGCCGGTAATGATGAGTCTGGTGCACAATCAGGATCACTTTTTTTTGAAATAATTGGTGGGGTTTTACAGTTCATGATGCTGTTGGGTGCTTTGATTGCGCTGATTAATTTAATTCAAGCTGGCATCGAATGGATTGGCAGCGGTGGAGATAGCAGCAAGCTCGAGTCTGCTAGAGGCAGAATAACTAATACTGTCATCGGCTTAATCATGCTCTCCGCTAGTTTTGCACTCTGGGTTTTAGTCAGAGACTTCTTGGGAATAGAATTAACATTTACCCCTCTTTTCCCTTAAAACTTGCTTGACTGCTAGGAAAAAATCCAGGTATAATGTAGATCTATACTAGATAGTAGATAATATAGGTATAAAAAGGAGTTTTCTAAAATGAAAAAACGACTAACCCAATTAAGCTTAACTGCTAGCACTTTAGTTGCTAGTGCTGCTCTACCCATGCAAGCCATGGCTGATATCAACACTGGCTCAGAAATTACAGCTCCAAAAGGTTTCGCTACTGATATCGGCAGCTTAATCAATGGTGCGCTCAGTTTCATTATGGTAATTGCGGCCCTCTTAGTATTTTTATACTTAATTCTAGGTGGAATTGAATGGATTACCTCAGGCGGTGATAAGAGCAAAACTGAAGGTGCTCGTAATAAAATCACAGCTGCAGTAGTTGGTTTAATTATTTTAGCTGCTTCTTATGCTATCTTATTAATCATCCTTAACTTCCTCGGTTTCAGTAACCTCGGAGATGTGTTCTCAAACGTTAAGGGTTTAGAATAAACTTAAAAAAGTAATTTATGGTTGGACCTGCAGTATGGAAAGGTGACTGTGTCGAGAATGTCACTAAAGTAGTTGATGGACAATCAGTAAATTTTGATGTGGCTACTATTCAAGGGTTGAGATGCATGATTGCCAACGTTCTCTCTGTTGCCATTACTGGGATTGGCTTAGCTGGCTTCATCATGTTGATTGTGGGCTCATTTCGCTACCTCGCATCTGGTGGAAATACTAAAGGCGCTGAAACAGCCAAAAACACCATTACCTTTGCTGTGATTGGCTTAGTAGTAGCTCTCTCATCATTTGTTATTTTAAATATAATTGCCGAATTTACCGGCGTTAAAACTATCCTAGACTTCGTCATCCCTGAAGCTAGCAGCACTATATAGATCTTTGATGGGTTTCCCTAAACTCCAACTGGTTTATAATCAAAAATAGGTATGTATAAGTTGAAATATTTTTTAAATTCAATTCAAGTATTGATTATTGTGTTAAGTCTAGCCTGGATAATAATCACTCCACCAACAGCTCTTGCCACTGATCCTAATGAAATTTATGTGCAACAAGTTCCTGGGCTAAAGGGTGGATTATTTGGTATTACTGCCAGAACAGCCATTGAGGCTTTGATTGATGATAATTATCAGGTTTTTTGCGCTGCACCTACTCAAGAAATGAGCCCTGAAGTAGCTGGAGAATACAGGCGTTTTTTAGAGCTTTATTTTGATAAAAATCCCGAAAAAGAAAAAGAAATTATTACTGAGATTACTGAGCCTGGCAAAATTAAAAATCCACTGATTAATGATCCCACTGGAGACGGTTTTAAAAATGAAAGTATTGTTAATTATCAGTACAGAAGCAAAACTGAGCCAGAAACCATCAATGCCAACATTATTACAGATGGTGTCCACCGGCAGCGCTCACTCTACGAACAGTGTATTTATAAACAAGCTGGTGCCGACGATGTAAATGCTCGTTGTCATGAGTTAGAAGGTGTTCTCCTAAGAGACTGTGCCCTCAATAGAGATATCCCTAGAATGGCGGGAATACAAATTAGGGACATTGATCAAATAGATTGTGAAAAACTAAGAGAACCAAAGGGAATAGAAGAGATGGAGCCTTGGGAATTACATGCTCTCGCTAACACCCCAGATGTCTCAGCAATCCCTGAAAATACTAGACCTGCTTGGCTTGGGGTTTGTTTTAGTCAAACACCTGGACCAGGAGTATGGTTTGATGAAACACCAGTAGAACCAAGAGCTTTCTGGGATACATCTATTTGGAGCATACTTGGTTCTTTCTTCATAGGAAAAAAGGATCGATGTTACATTAAGTATATTGAAATCCCTGCAGCCGGAACTGAACAAAACCCTTATTTAGAAGAATATGCGCTAGAAGTTCACGACCAAGGAAAGAAGATTTTTATGTCTTTGGCAGAGCAAGTAGCTGAAGAAGAAAGGTTTGACAACGCCAAAGGTGGTAGAAAAGATGCTGCTCTCGGAGCAAAAGAAAGAGGTTTTAGCAATGATGAGCTAATTAATCTTAAAGACAATGAACCTGAATTCAAAAAAGCCTTAGCCTTCATTATCAATGGAACCGCTAGCTCTTGTGATGAGAAGAGTGTCCGTACAGAAAAAGCACCGACCACAGGTAGTGATGCTACAGCTGAGGAAGGAGGACCCATATATAAAGACAGTCAAGATGATGCTTTTGGGACCTGGACCAGAGGCGGACTTTTTTCTACAATAACCGCTAAATTTAAAAATTTGTTTTTAACTGGCAAAAGAAAAACAGCTGATTTAGAAAATAGACCAGTTATAGTAAGAAGCTATATCTTTGCCCCATACAGTAGTTACAAAGATGGCAAAGTATCTTTGGAATCATTTTTTACTTCACAAGAAGATTATGAAAAAATTAGAACTATAGCTCAAGAGGATTGGGAGACTCATGCTGAATTTAAAGATTTTTTAGTTGGAAGTAGCACCAATGAAAAATGTGAGTCTTATATAGACTATGAAGATTGTCACGATGAAGAAGTCTGCGTCACAAAATACCGTCAGATATGTTGGATTGAAGAGGTCTGTAAAGAAAAATCTTTTTGTATTACCGGCAAAGACTTTGGTACTCAACTTAGCACCCAAATTTCTGATAATAACCGGAGTGCAAGCCGCCCAATATTATCCTTATTGTCTAAAGATAGTGCTGCTTGGCAACATGCCAATGAGACATTGGGAGATCCAAGCAATCCTAAACAAAAAACAAACATTGAGAGGTTTCTAAAAGGTGAGGGTGGTGGAGATGATGACGATGATGATGGTAATAGTGGTGAAGAATTAATGTGCCAAGAATTAAAAGATAGAACTACAGTTTTGCCTACAAGCAATGAGCTAAGACATATGGTTTGTGATATAGCCAAAAATAACGACAGTGATCCTGCAAATGATGCTTATGACGCTCAAATGCTCTGGGGATTCTTGGTATTAGAATCTGATTTAACCGGATCACTAGGTACTGAAAGAAAAACTATTAAATGCGGTGAACTCATAGTAAATGATTGTGGTGCTTCAGAAATTGCTGGAGTATTAGTCCCACAATGTATTAACACTAACCAAGCTACATCTAATTGTCCAAATTTTGAAGGAGTTGTAAAGATTGCTAATGACACTACTGATCCGTGGATTCAAGAAGTTAGAAATAATCCTGAAATTGCTTGTGATGTTGAAACACAGTTGGACTATGTCCTTCGAAAAAGGAAAAACTCCATTGGATGGATACAAGATCTATACAACCAATATAATGGTTCTTACCCATCTCTAGAAGAGACTTACTTATTGATGTCTGGTAGAAACCTAGGAATATCAAAAAAACATTACGAGACTATCTTTACAAAAAAAGTCTGTGAGAATACTCTACCTCAATCAGTAGAAGATGGTACTGTTCCACCGATAAGCGAGTCAATCAGTGGTTGTGATGGATTGAACTACTGCGAATGTGCAATGAATCATCCTCGATATCAGATAGATTGCGGAAATATTAAATAAAAAGCAACTAACCTAACTACTCTTCCCCATCAAGCCTGGCTGATGGTCTAATTTGCCTTTTTTCTTAACAACAATTTTCTTTTTATCTTTGCCGGATTTCTTTTTTTTATTGACCTGAGTAGATTTAGGCTGTGGCTTAGCTTCAGCTCTCCTAATTCTCCGAGCTCCTTTTCTCATCAGCCAAGCCGCTGTTTCTAACAGCTCTGGAGTAATCGATAAAGATCTAAAACTATCAGTTATTTCTTCAATAGAAAAAAGTAAATTGGTGGCCGCGTCTCCAGTAATTTCTAGACCAGCCTGACGAACTAACTCAGCCACTGCACTGCTCATATTAATGTTCTCAGCTGTATTTAGTCTGACATCTCCTACTGAAGCTTCAAAGTTATTAATCGCTACCACAGTGGCATCACTAAAAACTTGTTCATTGCCCACATATAGATGCTCTAAAGATTCATAATCATGAACTCCGACCATAAAAATCAAATCGGCTTCGGCACCTACATAGCCCACTTCGACAGAATCTTTGTTTAATGGCTGATGACCCTTTTTAGGCTGAACAGTCAAGTAAAAGCGATTTGTTTCTTCTCCAATATGATAACTAACCTTATCAACTGCAGTTTCATTATAAGCAAAGCTCATGATGAGATTTTTGTTACTAACCTCTGTTTTAATTCGATCTAAGCCAGCTAAGTTTCCATCAACATTAGTGGGTAAGTCGGGACTGGCGAAAACAACATCTTTCCCAGACTTCTCCAAACTTAAAAATAAAGCACTGCTGGCCGCTAAAACATCTAAGTCTGCGGTAGGACTAACTAAGACTAAAATGCTTTGAGCTGTGTCTAAAAAATCTTTGATTTGGATAAGCTGTGATTGAGAACTCATTTTATCTACCTAACTATATTATAGTATATCTTAAGTGATATGGAATCACTACTTCTACGCCCAGTCAGGATAAAGTACAATACTTACATATAAATGAAAAAGCTGCTCTTCTCATTACTAGCTGGGCTAGTGTTTTTACCTTTTGTGTCTCAAAGTGTCTCTGCGGCAGGAATCTATGAAATAGATAAAGCTAAAGTGGGTATTGAAGCCAATATAGAATCATTTCAACCTAATAGTGACTCATGGGTTAATGACTTTGGTGGAAGTGTTGGGTCTCAAGTAGTTTGGTGGGCAGTTGGTGGCCGACCGATGCCCAAGGGAGCTGCCAAAGATGGTCAAAGCAAAGAAGTAACTTACTCCAAGGGCATTGTGGGTGGTAGCTCAGAAGCAATTGCCTGGATATTCAATAATCCTGCTGCTAACACTGAAACATATATTGCCGATGTGATGAATTCAGCTGGGATTGTCACTCCCGCCTATGCTCAAGGATTGGGCTTCGCCTCATTAGACCCAATTCTCAATACTTGGAAAACTTTCCGTAATATGGCCTATTTGCTATTTGTAGTCATTTTTATGGTAATTGGCTTCTTAATCATGATGAGGCAGAAAGTGGGTGGTCAAACGGTAGTTACTGCCCAGCAAGCTATTCCCCAGATTATTATCACTTTAATCCTAGTGACATTTTCTTATGCCATTGCCGGATTGTTAATAGATTTAATGTATTTAGTCATGTATCTACTCTTAGCTCTATTTGGGAAAACTCAGACAAAAGACTTCTTAAATAAAAGCTTTTTAAGCTTGGGAGCATCAATGATTGGCAATGGTGGTAAAACTGCTTTCGAAGCTGTTCAAAATTTTAGCGAAGAAGCTACTACTACTTTTGCAGAAATAGGACAAAGCGCACTCGAAATTTTAGGTGGGTTAAGCTTGGTAGTTGTAGTCTCAATTGCAATTGCACTCAAAGTTTTTGAGTTGTTTTTCGAATTATTAAAAACATATGTGATTATCATTCTGACTATTGCCTTCTCTCCAATCTTACTAGCTCTAGGCGCTATCCCGGGTAAAAATGTTTTTGGGCAATGGATGAAGGATTTAGTCGGAAACTTAGCTGCCTTCCCAGCGGTGATGCTAGTCTTAATTATTTTTGATGAACTAACTGGTAATATTTCTGGAACTAGTATTGAGACAGGTGGTTTCCAACCGCCCTATCTTTTTGGAAGTGGAACTGGTGGAGCTTTACCATTTATTGTCGGTGTAGGAATGTTGATGATCATGCCAGAAATTGTGAAGGAAGCCAAGAAAGCCATGGGCGCTAAAGAAGGCATCTTCACTCAATTTGCCAGAGATATTGGTGGCTCCTTGAAGCAAGGTTGGCAAGGTGGAGAGATGGTGCCTGGATTAGCATTTACTAATACCAGCAAGTGGGCTGGTGGTGGGCTGAGTGGTGAAAACTTGACTAGGAAGGGAGCAGTGGTTGTCTCAACAATAGTTGGCGGTGGAACTGGCTACTTGGCTGGAGCGATTAGGCCTCGGAAGGGAAAGAAAGGATTTGCTAAGAAGACAGCTATTAGGTGGGCTCGTGGATCAGGAAGATTTATCGCAGATAAAGCAGATGATCAACAAATGTTTACAGAAGGACGAGACGAGAGAAATCCTAAGAAAAAATAAGGTATTATTTTAATTGTCAAACACTCATTAGGCATTAAGATACAGTATTAAAGTTTATTCATCTTTTTTATCATCAGGATCTGCTTGTTGGTCTGCTCCCTTGATGCCAAATATGCCCAGCTTAATAGCTCTTTTAAAGAGTTTAAACTCATCTTCAGTTAGTAGATTACTTGTCATTTTTTCCAAATTAAATTTACTACCAAAATGCATCACCCAAGACATAAGCTCATCGACATCAGGGCCTATTATATCCATAGTCAGCTCATCTTTCACAGGTTTATTAAGCGAAAGATTAATGTTACCTTCTCCATCACTGTAACCAATCACTTTCCAATTTGGATAAGAATCTAATAAGAAATCCCTTGCATCTACCACTTTCATAATTTTATTTTCTTTTGCAAAATATGACAGCATCGCCCCAGCATCTTCTAGTTTTTTAACTGCCGCTGGATTATATGGCAGAGGAACTAATTCTATTTCAATCTCTTTTAAGATCCTAGATTGATTCTCAGAAAAAGAGAATGAGCGCGCACCAGCTTCTAGTTTACTAATTTGCTTATCAGTGAAAGGTTTTTCTCCTTTATCATTAAGATACTCTCTTTTATTATTTAGTCGTCTTATTTCTTTAATTTTTTCACCTGTAATAGGATCGAGGGGTTGAGATAACGTCCCATCAGCATCCATATTGCTTCCTCTCAAAGAGCTATCAATTTTTTCAACTTCACTAGGGTATTTTTTACCAGCACCAAGAATTGTATTAGCTTGGTCTAATAGAGCACGAACTTCTCTGAGGAGTCTTTTTTGCCCCTTATCACTATCATTCTTAAGGGCATACACCCTAAAACACCGATCAATTCCCCAGCGAGTCAAGAGAGCCATCTCTCTCCATTGAGCCATATCGAAATTTTTCTTCATGTAGGACAATCCTGTGTTTATGAGGAGATCTACGTGGCCAACTAGTTTTTCAATCACCTTTTCTTCAGTTAGACTACCAATGTTATCAATGTCAATAAGACCAGGAATGTCAAAACACATCTTCCTGAATGATACAAATTCCTCTTTACCCGCCTGCCAGGCTTTCAGCGTTACACCTTTCTTTCTTCTTCCTTTCCTAACCTCATCATCAAAATATATATCAAGCAAAGAGAAATAAGTATTTTTTATATTAACTCCATCAGCCGCTATGGGCATCATGAATGGCTCACGTGGCATAGATATAGACTCACACACTAGTTTGGAAGCCTTATATGCCCTCCTGATAGAGGCCATGCGCTTTGTATTGGCTTTCTTATGACTCTTCATCATTTGCCACCAATCCTCAGGAATGGCCATAGCCTCAGCTAACTGCAGATAAATCCTTTTCTTATAAGCACTATAAAGTTCGGGTGCAAATATATTCACTTCTCCAATGTATTTGGATAGTTTACCTAATGTTTCTACTGGAGTTGCTCCAGCAGCCATGTATGGGGCAAAGCAATCGAGTCTAATTCCACACAAAGTAGCAACTCGATGAGCAAAAAACACCACTTCCTCCGCATCTTCATCAGACAGACTTGAGTCTATGTTTTTTTGTAATTCATACTGCATTCTTGCCTTAAGATCAGCGGCATTAGCAGGAGTATCTTTCCAGTAATAGAACCCGAATCTTCCTTTTTTAGGAGAGCCATCTTTATTGAAAGGAGATCTATCCTCCATATCTGAACCAGGATCAGGATTTTCAAGAAGAATTCCTTTTAATACTTGCACCATTTTTTTAAGCTGATGAGAATACCTATACTTTTTCTCATGATCTTCCATGGTCTCGACCTCATTATCATCCATAGTCCAATAATCAAAAAACTCATTTAAGATTCCATTAGCTTCCCAACCATGAAGTACGTCCATATCGCAAGTCATTGACAGACCATGTCCAGGTCCGGCTTGGGCCTCAAATAATTTTTCCCTCATCTCAAGAAAAATGGCCAGCTCATTAATTTCTTTTTCATCTTCACCATGGTAGTGCTCCATAGCATGCTGTAACCCATGATATTGGGCGATACTATGAAAAGTATTCGCCCAAGACTTATCTTGAATTTCTCGACCCTCAGAGAGGTTGGTTAAATACTTAACCTGACTGCGTAAAAAATTTGGACCATGTTCTTTAGCAGCTTTTTCATAAGCTTGTTGCCAAGCGGTGTCTGTATTTTCTGGCACCTCAAACCAGTCTGGTAAGCGATGCTCTGAAAAAACTTCATTTTTATCTACGACCTGCACTTTTTCATCTTTCTCAATAGCTAAACTTATTTTTTCCAATCTGTTTAACTGTATATCTAGCGCAATAAAACGTTGGTGGTAAGCCACATCATCTTTATCTAGATCTAAATCCTTAATCTCCTTTGAAAAATATTTAATCAGCTCTTTAATTGTTTTCTTGTCATAAGACATGAGGGTGTGAGTGCTATTGTCAGCCATGTGTTGCTCCCATAGCCGCTGTGTTACTCTCCACTGCTCACCATGATAGGCAAACATCCACCAGTCGACGTCATCGTTAAAAACTGATTTTAGCTCTTCAGTCTCAATCCCTAACAAAACTTCTGCTTCGTTAATGAGACGCTGGTGCAAAGCATCAAGTGTTTTTTCATCTTCGGGTAAAATTGTAGCTAATGCTGACCCCGCAGCTTCTTTATTGGTCTTGACTGCTTTATAAGCTACATCCAATTCTTTTTTCTGAGTAGAATTAATGTTGGCTGGAGACTCAACCCTGACCTTACCACCTGACAACTGACTCAGTTTATACTGCAACTGCTTCAATGACCCCGTGTAGGCACCAAACTTAGTTCGTTCCTCCGCCACCAATCTCCCCTTTGCTCTTTCTTCATAACCAGGACCAATGTTTGAGGACCACTCTCTCTCTAAGTTGTCATACCTAACCGCAAGTCGGTTGTGTAGAACTTTTGTCTCAGCAACACCAGTATCAGCCACCACATCCTTTAACTCATCTAGTTTTGTTTTTATATCTTTCAGTGTATTGGGGTCTAAATCTCTATCAGCCTTATAGGAAACTTCAGCGTTGATGATTGATGATTCGACATCGTAGGTACTCTCAAATATTTTTCTGAGTGAAACAGGGTTGTCTTCTTGGGTTAAATTTCTCCAACCTTTTCCATTTTCACCCAATTTCTTAGTTCTTTCATCAAAAAAAGCTGCTTCATCAAAGGCAACATCATCAGCCGCATCACGCTTAGCTCGATAATCTCTATAATGTGTTGGCCACAACTCTAAGAACCATCTCTTCTCCTCTTGGGTTTCTACTACTTCTGCAGCTAAAAACTCAGTTTCGTAGCGACGAGCCACGATAGAAGCAATTACTGAAAATTCTTCATAATCATCCTTATCTGCTTTCATCTCACCCAGTTTTTTACTAACATCAGCAGCCTTAGCGATTAGGGTTTCTCGAGAGTTAACTACTCTACCCCAACTTCTATAGAATTTTTCAGCATCTTTAAAGTGAGGAGTTAGCTCCCTTTCAAGGCGATTAACTGCCAGACCATAGTGAGTCTTATCTCCTTCAATTACTACGCCTTTCTCAGTCGGATGATTACCATCTTTAATTCGCTCTCTCATCTCCGCTAGAAGTTCTGAAAAGTCTGACTCAGTAAAAACCCGCCTAGTTAAAACATTAGTTTTTAACTCAGCAAATTTTTCTTCGACTAGTCCTTCTTTTTCTGTGGGCATATTTTTAGCTTAATATGTCATCTTTTTTAGTTTCTTTTTCTTTCTCAGCTTTCATCCTCTTTCTTTCCTCCTCAGCTTTTGCCTCTTCAGCTTCTTTCCTCTTTCTCTCTTCTTCATCTTTTGTTTCTTCATCTCCTTCATCAGTCTCTGGCTTCTCAACTTTGATGGTACTAGGATCAATCGCCTTTCCACCTAAGATTTCAGCGAAGAATGGAGCATCATAAATGATGTGTTTCATAAACACTCCCTCGTCAGATAAAGCTGGTAATGTTTCCCCAGCAGCCTTTGCAGCCTCTCTAACCTTTTCTTCTTCCAATGCTAGTTCATATCTTTCCACTAGCTTATCCTTAATTAAATCAACTTCTTTTCCATCACTCTTCAAACGAGCCGTTCTATCTTCTTTTAGTCCCTTCCCATCATATTTATCCATCAAACCAACCTCAACTAAAAACTTGGCAAAAGCTAGGATATCTTTTTCATGACCTTCGGATTTAAGACTTTGTAGTCCATCTTTACTAGTAGCTAGATCATCAAAAGTATTTCTTAATGCAAGCTCTGTCTTAATAGAGCTCATAGATTTACTTAGAACATTGCTTATCTTTCGCTCCCTAGCCATCTCTCTTGAAACATCGGCATTTGCAAATGACTCTACTTTCCTTCTGACTCTGGCCCATTTTCTCCAGCCTTTTATTCCTTTTCTACCACCTTGAGCTATCTGAGCAGCAGCTACTAGTCTTTCATTTATATCTTCAAATGATTCCTTTTTATATTTTCTTTCAGATACTTTTTTCTTTTTTTCAGCAGCTGTTAAAGTCTTTTCTTCTAATTTTTCCTCTTCTTTAGCTTTTTTCTTTTTAGGGCCAGATTCAGACTCTGCTTTAAGTACGAGAAACTCACTTGCCAACAAAGCCATAAAAGCAGCTAAGGCCTCATCCTTTTCAGGACCGGCCTCTGCTTCATTATGAGCATTCAACAATTCAGCAAATTCTTTACCAAGTTCTTCAACTGTCTTTCCTGGTGGCTCAGGGATCAAACTTTCCATTTGAGATACCAGTGCTTTAAACTTACCTACCGATTCTCCAGCTCCACTAGTTAACTCCATGACTATTTTGAATAACTCCCTTGGTTTACCGCTTTCTGAAATTAAATCAAAGATGTCTTCACCATTGATAAGAGCTAGTCCCTCATCAAGATCTGCAAGATACTGTTTATATGATTCTAAGTTTTCTTCTAAAACCGCAACTTGCTTATCATCCAGTTCACCATCGGTAGCAATTATTGCTTCTACCTCATCTAAATTTTCTGGAGGAGAAGATACCTTCTCCTTATAATTTTTTATTTGCTCTGCTATTCCTGGCTTCTCTGGCATGTCTCTCCTTTTAATACTCTCTGTTTTACACAGAAATTACTACGTATTTGAACTACATCTACTATCTTTATTCAGTTTACAACAATATGTGCCTCAAAAAGAAGTAGCTTAATCATATCTTTTCATCACACCTTCTCCCCAATCTTGACCCACTTCAGAAACTATGAAATAGTGTGCCTATGTTAGAAACCCCAGTAGCAGAAGAAGCAAAAGTCGCTGCAGATGAATCTTCAGTAGAAACAACTGGAGAAGTTAATGCTACTCCTGACCATAATTACAATGAGACTTTGACTAATGCAGGCGAAAATAGTGATACTGCCACCGTGACTGAAGTGGCTGATGAACCCGAAGCTAATGCAGATGCCACTCATGAGGGAGTTGTTGATGTTGCTGAAATGGAATTTGGAGATTTTCTCCAGATGCTCGAGGCAATTGGAATTGACCCCGCAGAACACAAAGAGTCACTTGAGGAGTTTGCCGAGCAGTGTGGCATGCTAGGTATTACTGATATTCTGAATAACGATGATCTAGATGATGAAAAGAAAGAAACGGCAATAATAGAAGCCCTTTTTAGTGCTGAAGAAATCTCTGATGCAGCTCAAGCTTTTGGTGCTATTACTAGTTTTGTAGTCGAACAACTCAAGCTTGATGGCTCATCCACTCAAGACTTCTTTAAAGGTGGATTTGGACGGTTAATAGATGCTCTGATTAGAGGCGCTGGGCACAACTCATCTAGCGCCATGCGCACTCATGAAACCAATAATTCAGCTGAGGTGGTTGGTACCGGCCCCTTCTTTGATAAAATTAAAGAAAAACCCAGAGATGTTATTGAGGGAATAATAGACAACGCCACTGATCTAAAAAAAGTTGGTTGGGATATTAGTCCAGCCGGCATCGAGCTACTTAAAAAGGGAAAAGATAATGATAAAGATGGAGTTAGGGCATTACAGGCAGTTCTAGTGGGAGAGGGACAAGACAACATCACCAGTCTAGCTGAACACCTCAACAACAAAGTTGACCATAATGCTTTCTGGGGGGAAGTTAGTCCTATTTTAGCTAAAACCTTTGGAGAAGAAAAAACAATGCTTTCACTAAACATTAAAGATCTGATACAGGACATGGGATCTGGCCGAGAAGAAGTCACTCATTACTTCGGCAAGCCATAGCAACCTCATTTGACTCCTCTCTTTTTTTCATGCTACAACTTATTTCAGATTAAAAAATGTGTTCTTTGGAAGATGGTGTAAATCCATCGCTGTGCCGCAACGGTGTTTCTATTCTAAATAGATCAGTCCGAGCTTAAGAATACTCCCTAATTAAAACTAGGGAATCGACGAGCATCGGATTAGATCTAATCTTTTAGACCCAGATGCTCCTCTATATAACGAGGAGTTTTTATTTTCTACGGCAAAACTTCCTCAAAATAACAAAGAAAGGCTACCTATGGCAGTCCCTCAAGAAGCTAGAACTATGTACATGACTATGTACGATCAAGAAACAGCAGAGATGCCCACTGAACTCACTTTCGTTTTAGACTTAATCCAAAATGAAGCTGTTACCCCAAAAATTGATACAGCTGAAGACTTGTTTGAGTCTATCCAGCGAGAAACTTTATTTATTGAAGAAGCAGCTGAAGAACAAGCCTTTGCTAGGACTCTCCTCCGTAGATTTGGCCTGCCCTATTTACCGGGTGCAGAAAAAGTTTGGGTGATGCTGAGTGAATATCTAACAAATGCCAAAGAAGCTACCGAACAAGCTCAAGCTCAACTTGAACAAACCATTGAACAAGTTAAGGCCCTGTTAATCCATCAACTAACAATCGAAAAAGAGGAAGAGCTAGAAGAACTTCATAGAGAAGAAAAGCAACACTTGGCAGGCACAACTCTTCTCCAAGAGACTAATACAGCTTTGCTGAATGAGGATGAGCTAGCTGCTCAAAAGGATGAAGCTATTGATCAAAAAGAAGAGCGCTTAAGAATTATCTCTGTTCAAAAAATACAGATTAAAAGCTCAATTGAATCCATGAGAGCCATGGTAAGTAATTTAATAGCTAGTTTCAGTGGCGTTAAACAGTTCGACAAGACACAGCTAGTCATGGCTTAAGAGCCAACTAACCCGCTATAATAAAATTAATTATGGCGGACGACACTATTAATTCACGAGCAGCTAGAGCTAAGAGACTAGTTATTAGCATCTCTCATGAAGAGAGAAGAAACGAACCAGACCTAACTCTGGGCCATCTATTTGGATTAACTCAATCAATAGTTGATGCTTTTAGAAGTAATAAAAAAGTTGAGTTCCCCAACACTTATAGCCTCTTACTTCTAGATGGTGATAGCCAAGAAATCAATGCTCGAGGAGCTTCTTTTCCACTGACTCTCACTCACTTTAAAGGTGAAGAGGCTAGTGGTGGAATATTGGGTAATGCGGGGCCGATTGTTTTGGGACAATTTTTCCCTGATGACATTGCTCAAATTCTAAAATCAATCAAAGGTTTTGTCATTGAAGAATATGGAACAAAAAAGAACAAAACATTCTCTTGGGGATATGAGATAGATAGCATTATTGCTGAGATTAGTTCAGCTGCAGATATTAAGTCGCTCCAAATAGTTGCCCAGACAGACTTAAAAAAAGCTGCCGAAGTAACTCTGGAGATCATAGAAGGAATTCATAAGGAAATTGCTGATGAAGCTCAGTTAGATCTAGATAATATACAGCCAATTATTGCCGAAATTGAGAACGTATTTAGAACAGCCACCAAACATGGTCAATATCGAAGCATCTGGGAAAAATTTGGCTACGAAGCTGCAAAATCCTTAGGAGACAGTCCTCTTAATGAAAAAGTCATCATCACTCCTAACCATAAGTTTAGCGTTAGCGATGCCAGAACAATCATCAATACCTATTATGAACAAATAGCTGAACAATATAAAAAAGATAAGATTGAATCCCCATGGGATAGAGTCACCTCGGATACTAGAGAGAAATTTGATTACAGAACAAAAGAATACGTTTTTAATACAAATGAAGTCAATAATTCAATTGTTATTTCAGATGATACTAATAAGGCTAGAACTTTCCTTAAGGACATAACAGATCTCCTAGATGAACTGGAAAAAGAACCAGAGACAGCAGCGGCTGGAGTTAGCGAGGATCCTGGTGATGATGGTGGTGGTGAGGCCCAAGAACCAACTCCAACTGAGGTTGAGTTTACAAACCAAGAAAAAATAATTAAAGATGCGATCAGAAACCTGAAAGTAAGGTCTAGTGGCATATTTTTTGAATATTTTTCAATTGAAAAAGATAGCTATGTTCAAGAACAGCAAGATTGGTTGATAAAAGAACTTTCAGGAAAAATTATAGATTTAATAAATGAGGGAGAAACAGAAACTGCAGCTGAAAACTGGATCATTGACCATCTTACTCCAGAAGTAGCAGAAGGTGACAACTACCGAATTAGTGATGATCAGGCCAAGCAACTAGACATATTTTTAGCAGAGTGGTTTTTTAATAAACATCGGGATGTATTTTTACGATTAATACAGGATATTCCTTTAGTAGAAGAGTCAAAAAAAGAGTCCGCACCAGTTGAGACTGAGACTCCAGATGTCGAAACTGTCGTTCCCACCGTAGATGGAAAAACTGAAGATGTAGAAGCTGAAATAACTAAAGGCCTTGATATTGGTCGAGAAAAACAGCTGGCTAATTTAGCCACCACCTTATTATTCTCACAGTTTGGAAAAGAAGAGGTAAGTCAAGAAATTAGAAACGCAATTAATATTTTAATTCTCAAAGAATTTCCAGCAGGTCTCTCAAATAAAGAATTAAAAGCAGAGATTAACAGGCGCAGGGGTGAGATCTTCAACAAACTTCAGCTTAACGAAGAAGTTTTCAGATTATCAAAGGAGCACTATCAAAAAAGATTGCGGGAAATTTCCCAAGGAAGCTTAGTTAGTGAAGCTCGTATCTATGCCACCATTGACTCAATTATTGTCCTCTCTCAAGATCCCGCTAAGTATTTTGCTGGGTTAACTGATACTGATTTATTAGAACATTTTGGGCTCCAAGATAGTGGGATAAATACTGCAGAGTTTAAGAAACTGCTCAGAGGACTAATTTCCATCCGCAGGTATGCAGCTGGAGCAAACATTGCTCCTTGGTTTGACGAAGATGACGAAAAGAAAAAGATCCCACAGGCACTAGGTGGGGTGAGGACTTTCGTTAGTGAGTATGAAGAAGATGGAGTGGCAGCTCTCAATCTCACTCCAGATCAAATTGACAGATCACAGACAATTAGTGAACATCGTAAAGCTACCATCAAGCAGCTCTACAAGGATTTATGGCTAGCTAGTGTAGCTGGGAAAACAGAAACTGAGTTGTTTGACATCTACATCCAGTATGGAGTGAGTGCTGTTGAGATTGACTACAGCGCTCCCCCTCCAGGATTTACTACTTTTTCTGATGCAGCTGCGCAAGCCAACTTAACTGGCCCAGCTGGTCAAACTGATAGAGCCAGTGCCGCTAAGAAACTATTCTCATCAGGCAAGCAAAAACTTGGTAAAGCAGCTCTGGGAGTAATCGCTCCAGAATTAGCGCCAATTTTAGCTGCTCTAGAACAACTCCCTTTCTTGAAAGATCTAGCCGAAGAGATAGAAGAAAAAACTGGGAATCTACTTCTAGTAACTCTTGGTGCCGGCGCTGGGGCTGTAGCTGCACTATTAAAGGGTGGAGCCAGGGCTCTGCTCGGAGCAGTCGGAGGTGGATTAATTGGCTTTGCCCTTGGAGGACCAGGTGGAGCAGTGGTTGGAGCAGGATTGGGTGGCTGGCTAGGAGGTGGTGGTGCTAAAACAATCGGTGATTGGTTTAAAGAGCGCGGGATATCTGGTGGCGGTGCTGGGCTGGGACCAATTTCTCAATCTGGACTGGGAGGGATTGGAGGTAAAACACTCGCCACAGCACCAACGACTTTTAAAATTGCTGGCGCAGCTACTGCCGGCGGAACTATGCTGGCTGTTGCAGTGGCTGGAGGGACACAACTCCACCCAACTGTAATTACAACGAACCAAACCGGAGAGCAATCTAAATACGTGACTCTGGCTAAAACAGCAGATGTAGGTAGAGAAATTGAGACTCCCCCAGATGAAATAACTTATGAAATAACTATCTCTGCCGACAAAGGATACTCAATTACTATTAATAGTGCAAAGGATGTAACTGCAATATCGTTTTCTGAAGAAGGGAAAGATTCTGAAAAAAGGGAAAAGGATATTAGTGAGTTAAATGGAACTACAATAGCTGATGGAGAATCTATCACTATTGAATATACCCAGGAATACGGGTCAGAATATATGGATAGTCGCATTACAAATAGTTTCTCAATCGACTTTGATTACCAAAACAGTAGTGAGTCTGGTAGTGATACCGCATCAACTAGCTATAGTGTTGGTATTGGTGACTACCCCATCGGAGATGGATGCTGGCCAACCACTGGTGAGTTTACACAGGGGCCACATGGTGTTCCAAATAAATTCGGCAATTCGCATAGTGTTATTCAGGCAATAGATATTCATAGTGATCGAGGCACACCCATTTTTACTCCCTTTGATGGTGAGGCCTGTGCCTACCCCCAAGATAGCGGTTGGTTATGTGCCCCAAGTGCCATCAGTGCTTTTGGGACACAGTACTGCTATGGCAACCATGTTGTTTTAAACGCCGGTACTTTTACTGTTGGATTTGCTCATATGGATGCATTTTCCAGCGAGCTAAACCCCGGAGAATGTCAAGATATATCTGCCGGAACTTTAATAGGCACTATGGGCAATAGCGGCTTACTAAACTATGGCCCTACTGTCGGGATTCATCTACACTATGAATTAAGGCCTAGCTCATTAAATTTCAACGATTACGTACCAGGACCAATGGAAATTCATGAAATTACAGAAATTTGCCCAAACTAATATAAAATGAAAAATAAAAAAATATTTATCTACTTAGGAATATTCTCAGTCACGCTTTTAGTATTATCAGCAATCCTTAGTGTTTTAACACCACAACAACAAGAGATACCGGCCACTGAATTCAACAATACTAATATTAATAAAACCACCAGTGACTTTTCAAATGTTGTTTTCGTGGGACAGAAACCTCAGTTTCCAGAGAAACTCTCCGTAGATGGGGTTACAAAAATTGAAGATGAAGACGAAATTATCTCCAAAATACTCCTTACCTATAATCTAAAACCAAATTCTCAATCAGAAAGATATTGGACAAGTTCTCAAGGAATATACCTTCATCAAGATATATATAGTAAAAAATATCAGTTATCATTGAATACTGAAAGTGCTCAGAAACTATCAAAACTGACTACCGAACAAGCATTAGATGTGGCCACCAGTGAAATAAAAAAAATATTTCCCACTCTGTCTTTTTCTCCGCTGGAGAATCAAATCATTTTCCTCAAAAATAGCATCGAATTTTATAAAAAATCAACTTTTGAAGATGCCGATATTATTAATATTCCGTTTTCATACACCATTGATTCCTATCCACTCAGATACCAAAAAGAGAGTGTTGATCCCTTCATGGTCATGCTTAACAATGAGGGTCAAGTTGTTAGAATTGACTTCTCTCCATTTTTTATATCTACACAGACAATATCAAAGAATTTTAGAATTCCCATTGATCAAGCGGTCGCCAATATTAACAATAACCAAGGGTCAATTATCAACTTTGGTATGGAGCAAGGAACTAGTGCGGACTTATCCGTTATTAAATCCGCAAATCTCAGCAGCATAAATATAGAGTATAGGTATGATGAAGAAATTGGCTTCGCCTATCCCTTTTATCGCTTCTCTGGAAAAGCTGAAGACTTATCTGGACAGACAATTCAGCTGGAAATCATTACCCCAGCAATAGAAACTACTCCCACAGAGTAACTTGTTCCCCAGCCACCCACCACTCCACTCCCCAACTTAAACCTGCTACCATATATTTATGAGAGAACATCCTATTCCACAGGATATTGTTGGCTATCGTTTTCATATTGTTGGTAGCATGACGCTCAAGCAATTTACAGAGCTAGCTTTAGGAGCAATTCTGGGATTAATTATCTATGCGACCAATCTACCTCCGGCTATCAAGTGGCCATTAATTTTCATTGCTGGGTTACTGGGTGCAGCAGCAGCATTTCTACCAATTGAGGAAAGACCACTTAATCACTGGATTACCACTTTTTTCAAAACTCTCTACCGACCAACAAAATTTTTCTGGGAGAAATCCTCTAAGATTCCAGATTTATTTCTTTTTGAGGTTGGTCAGGGAGTTATGGAAAAAAAAGACGACGTAGATTTAACCCCAATTAGAAGAAAAAGGATTAAAGAGTATTTGGCTTCAACAAAGTCCATCTCCAACTATCCAGATAGCTATGATCGAAACAGACAGAGCAGGATAAAAGAGATCATGCAAGCTTTTGATGAAGTAGTTCCCGATGAAGTGGAAGTGGTCAAACAAATAGAAAAACCAAATTTAAAAGTAAGAACTAGAAGTCTAGAAAAGACATCTCTTGAAAAAGAAGTGTTGGTTTACGACCAGAATACTGAACCAGAATCAAAAACAATCTTAAAAACCAATCAAGTTGCCCAAAAAATAGGTGTTCCGGTTACTGAGACCACCAATGCTGAGGTACATAGTCTTTTAGATCAAGAGAGCAAAGATAGTTCTAACCTTCAGCAAGGAGCCTATGCCACTAACTCAGATACTAGTAATCAAGATAGTTCAGACCAAGATGCAGCTGTTTTCAATGCTTCACTACCATTTCCCAGCAAACCAACTGTACCCAATAAATTAGTGGGGATGGTTTTGACTGCTAATAATGAGCTGATTCCAGAGGCAGTCGTAGCAATAAAAGATGAACAAAACAGAGTGGTGAGAGCAGTTAAAAGCAATGCCCTAGGTCAATTTTTCATCAGTACCCCACTTAAAAATGGCAGCTATAATATTAAAATTACACATCCCAGATATCAATTTAACTCACAAGAGGTTATCCTAAATAATGATTTGGTTGAACCGATAGAAGTTAGAGGTTTAAGATAAAAATCTGCTAATATTAAATATGATTCCTGCCTATGCCTGATCCAAAGACCATCTCCTCCACCAGCCAAAACTTCTTAGATATTTACGACATAATTAATGACATCGTTATTCTTAAAAATGGTTCTGCATCAGTTATTTTAACCGTTAATGCCATGAACTTCGGGCTACTGGCAGAACAAGAGCAAGATGCTGTTATTTATGCTTATGCGGGATTATTAAACTCCATCAACTACCCCATTCAAATTTTAATTCAATCTCAAACTAAAGATGCCTCTTCTTATCTAAACCTATTGGATGAAAGAGTTAAAAAAACCAAGGATAAGCTGAAACAGTCATGGATTAGACGCTACAGTAAGTTTGTGAGTGATTTAATCAGAGAAAGAAATGTCCTAGATAAAAAATTCTTTGTCATCATTCCAGCAAGTTCTTTAGAAATGGGTCTCACTCCAACTCAAGATCTTATCTCTGGTTTTAAGGAGCAATCCATCGATGGTGTTGAAAAAAGTGTTATCTTAGAAAAAGCAAAAAACCTGCTTGATCCTAAAAGAGATCATATGATTGCTCAATTCAATCGGATTGGTCTTTATGCAAAACAGTTATCAACAGAAGAAATTATTAGATTGTTTTATACTAATTACAACCCTGAGGCCAGCGAGGGTCAACAAATAACAAATAGTGAGAATTACACCACAGCCTTGGTGCAAGCTCAGATAAGAGGAAATTATATGAATGATCAAGTCCAAGACTCAGTGCAGCCCACTGATATGAGTTCAACCACTCAACCAGAACCTACTCCTGCTACTACTCCGGCAGCAGATCCAGTTGCACCAACTATTGATCCTGTAGCTCCAGCTACTCCTGTTCAACCAGTAGCTGAGGTAGCAGAGAATAACTCCGCTCCAGTAGGAGTAAATATTAGTGAGTCACCAGTTTTACAAAAGCCAGCTGTAGCAAATGTATCACCAGCAACAACCCCGGTTGCTCCTTCAATTGACCCAGTTGCTCCAGTAGCTCCGGCTATGCCTACTCCGACTGCGCCAACTATTGATCCAGTGGCTCCAGCCATGCCTGCACCAGCTGCTAATCCAATGCCAACACCAACTATGCCAACACCAACTCCAGCGGCTCCAGCTGTCTCTACTCCGGTTGAGAACGCCTCCGCAGATGGGGCAGTTCCCAGTGTTGATAGCACTCAAGAAAACATTAATGAAACCATAAATCAAATGACGGAAAAACCAACTCAATAAATGTCCTTCAAGCTGCCCTCACTATTTAAGAAAAAAGGCGATGAAGAAGAACAAGTCGCAAATAAAGACAAACAAAATCTAGAAAGAATAGAGGAGTTTAGTCGTGGCTTAGTTACTATCCAAGATATCATCGCTCCAGAAGCGATCGAGGTTGATTTTACTTATCAAAAAATCAACTCCACTTACACCAGAACTCTATTTGTAGCTGGATATCCTCGAGTTGTACCGGCTAACTGGTTATCACCATTGATTAACTTCCCTCATCAGATCAATACCTCGATGTTTGTTTTCCCAGTTGATTCTAAAGAAATTTTAGACAACCTGAAAAGGAAAATAACTGAAATGGAAGCTGAGATTCAATCTGATCTAAGAGCCGGTAAAATCAGCAACATTAATACTGAGGTTAAGCTAGAGGATGCTAGGGTTATTCGTGAACAACTCGCTAAAGGAGCTGAGAGATTTTTCCAATTTGGTCTTTATGTAACTATCAAGGCTAGCTCACTCAAGGAGTTAAATAAAGTTACTTCATCTGTCCAGTCAACCCTGGGTTCATTACTAATTGTTTCTAAAAAAGCAACCTTGCAAATGGGCGAGGGTTTTAAGACCACTCTACCAATGGGAATAGATAAGCTGGGGGTCACTAGGAATATGGATACCACTTCCCTAGCAACAACTTTCCCATTCACTTCATCTGAGTTAACGATGGAGTCCGGAATTGTCTATGGAATCAATGAACACAATGAATCACTAGTCATTTTTGATCGTTTTAAGATGGAAAATGCCAACATGGTTATTTTCGCCAAATCTGGTGCAGGTAAGTCATATACTGTTAAACTAGAAATTTTACGCCAAGTCATGTTTGGAACTGAAGTAATCGTACTCGATCCAGAACATGAGTACGAGGATCTCTCCAATGCAGTTGGCGGCGAGTACATTAATTTCACTTTCGGATCTGATGCAAAAATAAACCCCTTTGATCTTTCTGCTGTCTACAGAGAAGGAGAAAACGAACTGGGTCAAAAAATAATTTCTCTACATGGATTACTAAAAATAATGTTGGGAGATATGACCTCTAGACAGGAAGCAATTTTAGATAGAGCCTTGGTTGCTGCCTACAAAGCTAAGGGAATTACCCCTGATCCAGCTACGCAGACTAACCAACCGCCATTAATGGAAGACCTCTATAAAGCCTTAATTGGTTTTGAAGACGATGCGGCTGATGATCTATCGATGCGCCTAGAAAAATTTATCACTGGTTCATTCAGAGGTATTTTCGATCATGCCTCAAACATAGACATCACCAATCAGTTTACTGTTTTTTCTGTAAAAGAGATGGAGGAAGAACTGAGACCGATTGCGATGTACATTATTCTTGACTTCATCTGGACTAGAGTCAAAAAAGAACTTAAAAAGAGAATTTTAATTATTGATGAAGCCTGGTACTTCATGAAGCATAAAGACTCAGCCAGCTTTATTCATAGCATGGCCAAGAGAGCTCGAAAGTACTATTTGGGTATCACTACAATTACTCAAGATGTAGAAGACTTTTTACAAAATGAATATGGGAAAGCCATTGTGAGTAACTCTTCAATCCAGTTTTTGATGAAGCAATCCACTGCCTCCATGCAAACACTCACTGAGACTTTCTATCTCTCTGAGGGAGAGAGACAATTGGTAATGGCCGCAGATGTGGGTGAGGGAATATTTTTTGCTGGTCAGAATCATGTCGCGCTCCGAGTTGTTGCTAGTGAAGATGAAGATGCAATTATCACCACCAATCCAGAAGAAATAGTCAAGAAAGAAATTGCAAAAACTTCGACTGGGGTTAAAAAAATTAAATTTCCTAGGGAAAAATCACTCCTTAAAACAAACAAACCTAAGCCTAAACCACCAGAAAAGAAGAAAGAGGCCCCCAAGGATTACTATCAAAGAGAAGATGATGGTAAGAAAAAGACAATTGATAGTCCCAGGGAAAATGTCCAGAAACAAGATAAGGTTGAAGATGTTAATAGAAGTGAGCAGAAAATCACCAAGCCCAATAATGCTCCTAAAAAAACAAATCGGGTTCGCTATACGGTTGATCAGTACACTCCCCCTGAAGTGTTTAAAGACAATAAATAATTTTAGCCATAACCTTAAATTTGCTCTTGCCAATTGTGGAAAACTCTGTGTATAACTACATCACCTCCCAACGCCTGTCCGCATAATTAACTAATATAGAAAGAAGCAGCTGTGTCTACTCAAGAGTGGTCGAATGAAAAAGTTAAAGAAGTTTGGCAAACAGCTTGTGCTCAACTTGAGTTAGAGCTAAGCCAAGGAGTTTTCAATACTTGGATCCTCCCCAATCCTCTAATTCAAATTTCAGCTACTGGTCAAAAAATAACTGCCACTATTGTTAGTCCCACTGGATTTCACGCCACCAACCTCAAAGGTAAGTTTGGGGCTCATCTCACCAAAGTCTTATCAGGAGTGACTGGAAAATCAGTTCAGATTGATTACCAAGTTGGAAATCCCATGCTAAGAAGAAATGAAAATAAGACATCTACTCACAATTCCCAGCAACCAATTAAATCAAACCAGGCTCAACCATCAACGCAATCACCTCGAGTTGAAGATCTATTTTCGGAGGCCAATGCTCAATCGGTAGAGAAAAACCAAGCTCAAGTTCGAGCTAAAACAGTCGGTCTACAAAAAGATTATGTGTTTGAAAATTTTGCTGTTTCTTCCAGTAATGAAATGGCCCATGCGGCAGCAACGGCTGTTTCCCAAAATCCAGGTGAATCATACAATCCTCTCTTCCTCTATGGAGGCGTGGGAGTAGGTAAAACCCACCTTATGCAAGCTATCGGCCACAATATTCTATTAGCTAATCCTAGCTCCAAAATAGTCTATTCAACTGGAGAAGAGTTTACCAATCAAATCATCAATGCTATTCAGACAAAAAAAACAATTAATTTTAAGAGTCGTTATCGCAATGCAGATGTTTTACTTCTAGATGATGTACAGTTCATAGCTGGAAAAAATAGTGTCCAAGAAGAATTTTTCCATACTTTCAACGCCTTGGCTAAAAACCACAAGCAAATCGTCTTAACTTCAGATAGACCTCCTCATGAGATTTTACTTTTAGAGAGTCGACTTAGGTCACGCCTTGAAGCGGGACTAATGATCGATATTCAACAACCCTCATTTGAGCTGAGAACAGCTATTTTGCTAATTAAATCCAAGTCACTAAACATTCCTGTCTCAATTGAGATGGCGAAAATGATTGCCGCTCGTGTCGACAGTGCTAGAAAAATAGGTGGTATTCTCAATACTCTTAAATCTGCAATTGAACTCAGAGGAAAAGAGCTTAGTCTTGAGCTAATTGAGAGAACTCTAATCACTGAAGCCGATCAAAAAAGACCCAAACTTAACGTCAAAATAAATGATGTTATCAAAACTGTCTCTGACCACTACCACCTCAAGCAACAAGCAGTAAAAGGTAAAAGTCGCAAGAAAAAGATTGCCCTCTCTAGACATGTGGCCATGTATATTTGCAAAGAAGATCTCGGTGAATCTTATGCTGAAATAGGAAGATGGTTCTCTGGAAGAGATCACTCTACAGTTCTCCATGCTTATCATAAAATTCAAGGATTAATTCAAGAGGATGATTACATTCAACAAGAGGTATCAGCCATTAGAATGTCTCTCGCGGGCTCGAGGTAAACACAATTGAGATGATAATGTTTTCAACAATTGTTAATAAGTCTGTTGAAAACTACGTTAATAAGTACTTAATAAAAATGGAAAACTTTGTTAACAAGCATCTAAAACTGACTTTTCACCAAATTATTCATTTATTTTCCACCGCATATTTCAACACTTCCAACCAACTTTTTCCACAGCCTAAATTTATTAAAATACTCGATTTACAGACTCCACTTTTACTACTTACCAACACTCCCTATTACTACTAAAACTAATTAGATATAATATAAACATGAAACTAGAAATCTTACAAGAAAATTTAAACACTGCTCTAACTCAGCTTCATCGGATTATTCCTAATAAGCCTCAATTACCTATTCTCTCTTCAATTTTAATAGACGTTTCTAAAAGCAATATCACTCTCTCAGCAACAGATTTATATGTAGGAATTAAAACTACAATATCTGGAAAAATAATCGAAACTGGTAAGTTAGCTATTCCAGGTAAGATTTTTTACAGCAGTATTAATTCACTTAATCCTGGCAAGTTAACTCTGTCATTAAAAGAAAATACTTTAACTATTAATTCGCAGAACAATAAAACTACCATTCAATGCTTAGATGCTACTGATTTCCCTGATTTTCCAGTTATGAATGGTGAGACTCACTCACTTAGCACAGTTAGTTTGGAAAATATTCAAAAAATGGTGGGCTTTAGTACTTCAATTGACCCGACTAGACCAGTTTTAACATCTTTATTATTCCAATTTGATCAAGATGGATTATTAGTTGTTGGTACAGACGGGTTTAGGTTGTCTACTTTGAAATTGCCTGCCGAAAAAATGGACTCGAATGTCCAATTTCTAGTTCCGGCAAAGGCGATTAATGAAGTTACTAAGATAACTTCTACTCAAGATGTAGAAGTTGTTTCTTTAAAAATATCTGAGGAATTAAAACAATTAGTGATGGAAATAGGTTCAACTCAACTTTTTGTAAGGTTGATAGAAGGAGAATATCCTCCATTTAACAAGATTATCCCCACTCAGTATTTGTTTGAGGCTGAATTAGATGGAGCTGAGTTTGAGAATCAGCTTAAAAGAGCTCAGATTTTCGCTCGAGAATCATCTAACATTATTCGCTTAAAGTTTTCTAAAAATGAGTTGCTTATTACCGCAGTCTCTTCTTCCTATGGAAAGCATGAGGGAAAAATGAATATTGAGGTGAATGATGGTGAAGAAGGCGAGATTGCTTTTAACTCTAAATATTTATTGGACTTTATGTCTACTCTAAAGCCAGAAAAAATAAAATTTCTCATGAATGAGAGTTTAACCCCAGCCATGATGAGGCCTGATAATCAAGAAAATTATCAATATGTGGTGATGCCTTTTAGGGTTAATGAGTAGTATGTTATAATTCTGCACCTATGTCGAAGAGAACTAATCAACCTAAAAAGAAAAAACGAGCCAGAAAACATGGTTTTTTAGCAAAGATGAGCACTCATGATGGTCAAAACACTATCAAGCGTCGTCGAGCTAAAGGTCGGTCGAGCCTATCTGTCTAGGGTTTGATTTCTTATAATATCCTTAATGATTCCTAAAATTTATAAACTTAGACTGAGAAAAATAAGCGGCTATTTCAGTAGCTGCAAGCGCTATTTCTCTAAATATTTCCTAGTTTTTTATCGCCGCCATGATGGTAATAACACTAAGGTAGTGGTGGTGGTACCAAAGAAGATAATTAAGTTGAGGGTGAATAGAACTCAAATGAAGCGTCAGATTTATAGCCTATGTTTACCTCTTCTGAGAAAATCAAAGGGACTAGAATTAGTTTTTGTGATTAACAAGAGCATAACAACTGCTTCTAGAGAAGAAATATTTGAAAATATTAATAATATTTTCTCTAAACTAGATAAATAGTCTTGAAATGAAGTTACTCTACTTATTTTATCGTTCACTAACAGTTTTCAAACATACTTTATTGGTAAGTGTATTTGGTTATAGCTCATACTGCCATCACTCGCCTAAATGCAGTGAATATACACTTCAGTGCGTGCAAAAAGATGGTACAATCAGAGGACTTTGGAAGGGTTTTAAAAGATTATTAACTTGTTGGTAAACATCACTTATGCAGTTTTTCACTGATTCCTTTTTTGAAATTTTATTATTCTTATATCAATTTACTGGTAGCTTAGGTTTAGCAATTATTGTGATGACTCTAATCATTAGGTCAATTTTAGTTCCGCTAACACTCCCCTCTTTAAAAGCTAGAAAAAAAATAACTGATATCCAACCAGAGGTAAATAAGCTCAAGAAAAAACATGGCAAAGATAAAAAAGCTTTGCAAAAAGCTCAAATGGAGCTTTATCAAAAATATAATGTTAATCCTCTTTCTGGATGTATTCCTCAGTTGGTTCAATTAGCTGTTTTGATTTTTCTTTACAGAGCTTTAATTAGCTTCTTAGGACATGATGTAATTGATGGGAATGGGATAAATTCGGCTTTTTTATGGTTGGACTTAACTCAGCCAGATTCTAGATACATTTTACCAGTAGTAGCTGGAGTGTCTCAGTTTATTTTATCTTTAATGATTTCTCCGGGAGGAGAAGTGAGAGACATTGTTCCTAATAAATCTAAGAGTAAGAAAATTAGAAAAGAAAATAAAAAAGAAGAAGATACCGCTGGGATGGCGGCTAGTATGCAACAGCAAATGTTGTACATGATGCCAATTATGACCGTCTTCATTGCGGCTAAGTTCCCATCAGGATTAGCTGTTTATTGGGTTATGACAACTGTCTTTAGCATTGGTCAACAATATTTTATTAGTGGCTTGGGTGGTTTGAAAACCTACCTAGTCAGAGCGCAAGCTCTGTTAAATAGAAAATAATTTAGGAGAAAACTATGAAAATAGAGGAATATTTAATTAGCATCTGTCAACACTTAGGCTTGGTTGATGACCAGTTTAAAGTCGAGATGGAGAAAACTGATGAAGCTATTAACGCTAAAATCGTTCTTCCAGAAGAAGAAAGTGGTTTATTTATTGGCTATCACGGAGAGACATTACAAGCTATCCAAAGAATGATTAGAATTTCTTTTTATGAGGAACTGGGTGAAAAAAGATTTAAATTGAATGTGAATGACTATCGAGAGCAACGCCAAGATCAGTTGAAAGAAAGAATTGTTAACATTGCTCAGCGAGTTTTAGAGACTGGTGAAAGCTATACTTTTTCATATCTTTCAGCTCATGATCGTTTCTTAACTCATACTATCCTAGCTGAAGATGAGCGCTTTGCAGACCTAGAAAGCAAATCTGAGGGTGAGGGCAGAGATCGATATTTATCTATCCAATTAAAAAAAGGATGAATAGTTTAAAAATTTACACTGATGGTGGCGCTAGAGGCAACCCTGGCCCAGCTGGGATTGGTGTTTTTGTAATTAATCAGCAGCAAGAGCTCATTTATTCAGAGTCAAAATACATCGGACGGGCAACTAATAACGAAGCAGAGTATAAAGCCTTTTTAGCCTCACTAGAGTGGCTAGTAACGTATATAAAATCTAATTCAATCGACAGTGTTGAGTGGTTTCTAGATTCGAAGCTAGTTGTTGAACAAATAAAGCGAAACTGGAAAGTTAAAGAGCCAAGAATGGCAGAGTTTGCTGAACAAGCATGGAGTCTACTCTCCCCTCTTAACTGCAGGTATGAAATATCTCATGTAAAGCGTGAATTAAATAAAGAGGCTGATGCGTTAGTCAATAAAGCATTGGATGCCATATAATAAGGCTGATGTCTGCCTTAATAACTCATACACTAGAGGGAAAATTAGAAGTTCTATTGGTTGCTAAATCAACTAAATTTTCACGTCTTTTAATAGAAAAAATAGAAGAACAGGCTCAGTTGGGGGTTGTTCTTATCTCTCCTGCTGACTTTATTTCAGGAGAAGAAAGAAATGAAGATTGGTACAAGGTTGTCTTATTACTAGAGGGCTTACTAGACGAGGATTTGCCTGAAATTATTGAGTCTAATCTTTTATTTAGTGGGATTACTATAATAGCTCCAATAACAACTGCTGTTAAACCTGGTAAATCAGAGACTGATGGGTGGATTAAACAAGTTGAGAATGAATATAATTTTTTTAAATCTTTGAGTGAAAGGGGCGATATATCGTCATTTATACTTTATTCAGATTTAATAAAAAAAGATTCTGTAATACTAGATTTTTTCAATAATCAACTCAGTAGGGGTTTATTGATTGATCCAAATATCGAATTGAATTTACAAACTATAGATGAGTTAGCTTCGATATTGGCAACAACTATTCTTAAGCCCAAGAAAAAAATAAACATTATTAAGGGCGGATTTAGAAAAAGTGGTGTTTTCCTAGAGGGAATTAAGAAACTATATCTGAGTCAGCACTCAGCTGGATTGCTAATCAAAAGAGTTCAGTTAGAAATAGCAGAACATCCAGTAAGCGAATTACTAAGCAAAATGAATCGAGAAAAAACTATCGAAAATAATCAGAAAATAAGTTCTATCATCAAACAAATAATGTCTTTCATGTCTGATGTTGGTGAAGATAAAAAAGATTCAAGTGACAATGAAGATCTGCTTAAGCCACCGACTAAAAAAACATTGGTTAAAGAATGGAATAAAACAGACGCGGTTCGTCAGAATATTAGACTTGATTTAGAGCACGATCTTAATGATTCAGTCGAAAAGGTTGAGAAAGTTGAAGAGTTGAAGATAAAAGTAGAAGTTAATTCTGAGTTGCCTGAAGACAAACAACCTGTGGTCTTAGATAGTTTTTTCAAGAGTTATCGAGATAAAGAAAAACAACAACATCTTCAAAAAATAGCTAAAAGTACTCAGGTCGGTTTTCGCAAACTGAAAAACCAGAAATTCTTGTTTGGAGGTGGGATATTGATAACTCTAACTGCTTTGAGTATTTTGATTTCAACGATAGTATTTATTATCAACATATCTCAAGTACAAGAAGGTGTTCTGTCCTATCTAGGCTCAAGGTCGATGCCGTTTACCGCGCAGCAAAAAAAACTTGTTGAGCTGAGTGAAAATGTTGATAAGCTTGAGGGAAGGTTGGCTTTAGTTAATAAGTGGTTTTCAACACCTTTCTTCTCCGAAGCTTTTCAGCTAATTGAAATTAGTCGTCTCATAGTTGGTTTAGATGACCAGATTGACAATTTTAATCAAGTCACAGCTTCTTTCTTTCAGCAAGTCATGCTTCAAGATGGAGCTGGTTCTTTAGAATTAGTTAATAAAGAGAGTATTGATGTTTTCAGAAACCTCTCTCTCTTGAGCGCGGAGTTGAAAAACTATCCACTAGATGAGCTCTCCCCAGAGCAGTCTCAACTAATTACTACCTACCAAAACTCAATTTCTGAACAAGAAAGGAAGATAAATCAGTTTCAGCAGCTCTCCCCTCTTTTACCAGGGATAATTGCCCAGGATGGAGCGAAAACTTACGCGTTAGTATTACAGAACAATCAAGAGCTTCGGCCAACAGGTGGCTTTATTCAGGCAGTAGCCTTATTGAGTTTTAAGGATGGGTCTTTAGTCAATATTCAGGTTGAGGATGTCTACACATTAGATCAACAATTAAAAGCTATTATAAGTCCACCTGATGAAGTTGCTAAATATTTGGGTGAGGAAAGATGGTACTTGAGAGATAGCAACTGGAATCCTAGCTTTCCAGATACAGCCAAACAAATAAAGTGGTTTTTGGAAAAAAGTATTGCCGTCAAGGTTGACGGGGTAATCGGGCTTAATCTCAAGGTTCTGGAAGAGATAGTAGCTGTTTTAGATCAGGTTGAGATAGACGAGTACAATGAGGTTTTGACAAAAAGAAATCTCAGCGAAAGAATGGAGTTTCACTCGGAAGTGCAGCTAGTAGAAACCACTGAAAAGAGAGATTATTCCGAATTAATCTTCCTTAAGATCTTAAATAAAATTCAGCATCTACTTGCCGAACAAGTATCTCCACTGCTCTCTTCTCTATCGAGAATGGCTGACTCCAAAGAACTATTGATTTCAATCTTTAATGAAGATAGTGTAGCAACTTTTGAATCATTGGGCTGGGATGGTTCAATTGTAGATCCTGCTTGCCCAACTGTTTTCGATGATGACGAATGTTTAATTGACACTCTAATGCAAGTCGAAGCTAATATCGGAGTTAATAAAGCTAACTATTATTTAGAAAGACAAGTTGATCATAGTATATCTATCAATTCACAGCAGATATCTCACAAGCGGGTGATTACTTTTAAAAATAAAGCTCAGACCAATGCTTGGCCAAAGGGCCCCTACAAATCATATTTAAGATTTTATCTGCCGGAAGAATCAGAATTTAAAAGTATCGAGATTAATGGACAGAATATAGGTTTAGATAATCTTACTATTAAAAAAGAGTTTGGCAGAAAAATGGTCGGGGTGTTAATAGAGGTAGTTGTCAAATCAGAGCTCAAGCTCCAGCTAGAATATTCGTTGGATCATGACCAGCAAACTCCCTTTACATATGCGTTTTTTGATCAAAAGCAATCCGGAGCTAGGGATGTCTCGCCTCGAGTATTTTTAAACCATGATCCAGACCTCTCCCCCGTTTTAATTGCCCCACAAGCTGAAGTTCAGGGAGAAGTAATTGTGTTTAATCCATCTAGAGATACTGGACATGTTTTTGTAGGTGTATCTTTCGAATAAATTTCCACGTGAACTAGACTTAATGGAAACTTAATATTTGTTTTCACGTGAAAACAAATGACATCATTTCTAGATTTATAATAACCTGGTATAATACTCTTCTCACTAGATAATATTTTATTTAAAAAAAACATGACAAAAATTACATTTCCAGCTACCACTCGAGAGCTTAAAGGGAAAAAAGTTAGAAGACTGAGGGCTCAAAATATCGTCCCGGGGAATGTTTATGTGTCTGGGGGAGAGTCTATCGCTATTCAGTTCTCTGGCAAAAAATTCATTAAACTTTACGAAGAAGCAGGTGATACTGGATTAGTTTATTTAGAGATTGGTGATTCTAAGAAAAGTAAGCCAACTTTAATTGATGAGGTTCAGGTTGACCCTGTATCTGGAGATGTTATTCACATTTCATTCAAAGAAGTTGATCTTAAAGAGAAAATTGAAGTAGAGGTACCAGTTGAAATTATTGGGGAGTTAGATATTAAAGAGGCGGTGATGGTGCAGGTCAGAAATAGTATAGTTGTTGAGGCCTTGCCAAGTGATTTGCCAGAGAAATTTGAGGTTAAGCTGAGTGAGTTGACCGAGATTGGACAATCAATTACTCTCGCTGATTTAGACTTTAATAAGTCTAAGGTTTCTCTAGTGGAAGTTGAGAATGAAGAAGATTGGGAGAAGCCAGTTATTCTGGTTCAAGAACAGCGACAGGAAGAAGTTATTGAGGCTGTCGAGGAAGTTGATATTGATGAAGAAGAGGGTGTTGAGAAAACTGACCAAGCTACTGAGGAAAAGAGTGACGCTGAGAAAACTGAAGACGACTCTGCTAAAAAAGAATAAAACTCATTTTACTAAAAAGAATTATTGTTTGGATCAAGGCTTAATGCTTTGTTTCTTAAGTAAGTACTTTGTTGTTCATCCCCCAAGGCTTTATTGATATTAGCTAGGTTCAGCAGAATATCTTTATGAGTAGGTTGTTTTTCTAGTAAGCTTTCTAAGCTATTTTTTTGTTGAATTAATTTTTCTTTCACATCAAGGCGATGCTCTTTTTTTGCAACTGCTGAGAGGTGGGTTGAGAAAATAATTCCCGCGACACTGAAGATGAAGACGAAAATTATTAAAGATTTATAGGAAAGTAATCTATTTATGGCCAGTCTAAGAATAAAGGGAGTGATTCTTAATAAAAGAATGACTGTGAAAAAAGGGAGAAATAAAATGTGCATGATAAATATTTTAGCATGAGTAGGTGTGGTTATACTTTGTAAGTATAAAGTGGGTGGACGGGGTGAATATTCATCTGCATCAAACAGACTTGACATAGTTTGCAGTTAACTATAAACTATAAACTATGAAGACAAATACTAGTTTTAAAATTATTTCTATTATTAAAGATAATGGCCAGGTAAGACCACATGATTTAGTAAAAAATCTAGGCATTAGTCAAGTAGCTGTGCATAAACAGCTTAAAAAGCTAGTATCTCAAGGAAAGCTAGTTAAACAGGGAAAACCACCCTTAGTTTTTTATAGTTTACCTGGGGAAAATGTCTTTCAAAAAGCAAAACTTAATTTACCAGATAGTGCGTTAGATCTTATTAAAGATAATTATCTATATGTAACTGCAACTGGGCAGCTTAAATACGGTGTGGATGGTTTTATTTCTTGGTTTAATAATACTCGCCAAAATCAAGATATTGTAAGTTTGGCTCAAGAGTATATTCAATTAAAAAACAAGTTTTCTTTGGATGGAGACTTATTGAAGGCAACTAATAAATTTAAAAACACTTTCAAAGATTGCTTTCTTAAAGAGGTATATTATTCTGATTTTTATAGTTTGCCAAAGTTTGGTAAAACAAAATTAGGGACGATGGTTCTTCATGCTAAACAGTCACAATATGAACCTTTAATTAAAGAAATAGTTAGTCGGGTTAAGCCAGATATAGAGAAAATCATTTCTGAAAAAAAAATTCAGGCTGTAGCATTTATTCCACATTCAATACCTCGAAAAATACCCTTTTTAAAGATATTCAAAGAGCAGTTAAACTTAGGTTTGCCGAAAATTGATTTAGTTAAAGCTTATAGCGGGGAACTACCTGTGGCTCAAAAAAGTTTGTCAAAACTAGATGAAAGAATTCAGAATGCTAGAGAAACAATTCTAGTTAAAAATAGTAAGATTGATTTTAAAAAAGTTTTATTAATTGATGATGCCGTTGGCTCTGGAGCAACTCTAAATGAATCAGCTCAAAAAATTAAAAATAGAGGAGTGGAGAAAGTTTTTGGTTATGCAATTGTTGGTAGCATGAAAGGCTTTGAGGTTATTAGCGAAGTCTAGTGAGGCCAGTTTGAAACAATTAACAGTCCACTGTCTTTTTTATCGACAAAACCTTCTTTTTGAAGTGTCTGCCAGATGGACTCAGTTACAAAGGGAATGAAGGGGTGGAGGAGTTTGAGAAAAGTAATTAGGCCCTTAATCAAGGTTGATTGAGATATTTCTCCAGCTTTTGATTTCTCGATGCACTCATCACAGAACCAGTGCCAAAATTCGTTGTAAAGAGTTTCTGCTGCGAGTCCAATTTTGAAGTCGTTTAGTTGTCGAGTTATTTCTTGAGTAATGGTGCTTAGTTTTTCCAAATACTCAGTATCTCCTGTACCTTTTGTCTCACTTTTTTCACTCATAAGGATAAAACGAGTTGCGTTCCAAAGTTTATTGGTGAAGTTGCGAGTGGCTTTGAAGTCACCATCACCAACTGATTTGTCCAGCCCAGCACTAGAGCGGATGACTAGTGCCATGCGGAGTGCATCAGCGCCGTACTGTTCTATTTTTTCGAGAGGATTAATGGTATTGCCCTTACTCTTACTCATTTTTTGGCCTTTAGCATCGCGGATTAATCCATGGAGATAAACATTTTTGAAGGGTACGTCATTAGTTTTGTTGAGTCCCATCATCAACATTCTCATTACCCAGAAGGGAAGAATGTCATAGCCGGTCTCCATGACATTGGTAGGGTAGAAGCGGCTAAAATCATTGAGTTGTCCAGTCTGAAGAGTGGTATACGGCCATTGAGCTGAGCTAAACCAAGTGTCAAAAGTATCTGTCTCTTGGAGATAATTTTCTCCAGGTGAGGTGGGGGAGATGATATATTTAATATTAACTGGAGCCCGGAGTTCTTGGAGACCTTTCTCAATTTCATCTAGCGAATATTTGCCCTCATATAGGTTTAAAAGCTCTTTCAGTGTTCCTTCAATCCGTTCGTTATTTTTTATAAACACTACGTGGATATTTGAATTATCGGTGGAGTACCAAACTGGCATGCGGATGCCCCAGACTATTTGACGACTGATATTCCAATCATGAAGATTCTCCAGCCAATGCTTGAGAATTTTGTCATGGCCAGCTCCGTGAACTTTTACTTTCCCCTCATCTAGAGCCTGGAGGGCTTTTTCTGTTAAGGGTTTAACCTCAATAAAGAATTGGGGGAGAGGAAGAGGCTCGATGACTGTTCCACAACGATAGCAGGTGCCGATGCTGTGTTTATAATCTTCATCTATTTTTACCATCAGTCCTTTTTCTTGCATGTCTTTAACAATCTCTTGACGAGCCTTTTTAAGATACATACCCGCATAAGGACCAGCTTCTGCTGTCATATGTCCACGATAATCAATGATTTGCTTGGGGCCAGGAATTTCATCTTGATGTCGTTGCCAGACTTCAAAGTCATTGAAGTCATGGGCTGGGGTAATTTTAACTACTCCTGTCCCAAACTCTGGATCGACGTACTCATCGGCAATGACTTTGAGTTTGAAAAGGCCATTCAAACCTTCTACTTCAACTTCTTGGCCGATGTATTCTTGATAGCGCTTATCATCAGGATGAACTGCAATAGCGGTGTCGCCAAATTTAGTCTCTGGTCTAGTAGTGGCAAGAGTAAAAGGCCCGTATTTCATGTAGTAGAGAGGAGATTTCTGCTCTTTGTGATTGATCTCTAGCTCACTAAAGCCAGTTCCACAGTGAGTGCAGTAGTTAACGAGTTTGACATCGCGGTAGACTAATTTTTGATCAGCGAGCTCTTGGAAGGTTTGAGTGACAATTTTAACAATATCTTTATCAAGCATGAATTTGAATCTAGACCAGTCTGCACTCGCGCCCAGTTTTTTAAGCTGATTGACCGCCACGTCTGAGTTTTCTTGAACATAGTCCCAGATCATTTGGTAGAGAGTTTCACGATCAAAATCAAAGCGACTTTGGCCTTTTTTCTTTAATTTCTTTTCAAAAACAAACTGAGTTTCTATACCAGCATGGTCTGTACCAGGTAGCCAAAGAGTGTCGTCGCCAAGCATGCGGTGATAACGAACTAAGATGTCTTCCAGGGTGGCAAACATGGCGTGACCGATATGAAGTGGGTCGTTGGCGTTGGGAGGGGGCATTAGAATACAAAATGGCTTAGAGTCATTTTTATTTTGCTTAGCTGGCTGATTATCACTATCTGGATTGAAGGAGTTGCTCTTCTCCCACAAGTCGTAAATTTCTTGCTCGTGATCTTGGTGTTGATAGCGCTTGTCCATAAAGGGAATTATACACTAGAGGAGGTCTGAGTTTTTTTGTAAGATTTATTCTTTATTGAAAATGGTACCATTTTGGTACCATTTTAGAGGGTGATCTAAAAACCGATGATCCTTGGAAGTTATATAAAAATTGTATGATCCTCAAAACAGGTCGACTTCTACATTTGAGAAGGTGAGATTTATTGATTTATCTTGTGTTCTTTTGCAGCCACTGACTAATTTGCCCGACACTCATCCCTTCGTTGTCGACTGCTAGACACAAGCTTATTATTTTTTCTGTATTAGCATCAATATAATAATTATTAACATATAGAAAACGCTTCATGGTTTCATAAGCAGTTCTCTTATTACCATCTAGAAAAGCATGATTCATGACAAGTGAATGTAGTAATGCTCCTGCTTTTTTGTAAATAGTTGGATATAAATCATCACCAGCATAAGTAGCTTTACACCTTTCTAGCCCAGAATGGAGGAGAGCAAAATCTCTAACTCCCTGTGCTCCTCCAGAGCGCTCAATAATTTTTTCATGAAGATATAAAACTTGTTCAATATCTAGAGAAGAGAAATCTGTCATAGGTTTGCCAATTTTTCCAATACTTCTTTATCTTCTTCTATGTTTTTATCTACCCAATCCATGAATTCTGGAGTCACCTTAGAATGCATGACTGCTCTTTGTTCTGTTTTGGTCAGTTTTTTACCATGCTTAAGATCAGAACCGTCTTTAAGAGTGAGGTGTGTGGCTGGAGCTGCGTAAGCGACGTGAGAAGCTGAGTAGCTACCGACAATTTGATCTCCAGCTTGGAGCTCGTTTTCCTCAACGAATTTACTATCTAGAGTGACGGCATAGCTGTTACCGACTTTAATAACTTTTTGAGTTTTAGTGAAATCTCTCATAAATGTCTTTGTCTATTTTGTACTAACGATATGTTATAACATGATGAGAGCATGATCAATGATATAATTTATTTAATAATTTTTAACAAAGGAAAAAATGTTTCTACCTTTGCTCCCACTATTAATAGTTTTAGTTTTAGCTTCTTTGAAGCAAATAAATGAATATGAGCGTGGAGTAATTTACACCATGGGTCGTTATCAGGGGATGGTGGATCCAGGCTGGAGATGGGTGTGGCCAGTTTTCCAAAATTTCAGAAAAGTGGATATTCGTACTAAGGCAGTTGATGTACCTAAGCAAGAGACCATCACTAAAGATAACGTGTCTTGTAAGATGGATGCGGTTATTTATTACAAAGTAGTCGATTCTAGCAAAGCCATTAATGAGGTGGAGGATGTATTCTGGGCTGTTTCACAATTAGCTCAGACCACAATGAGAAGAATTACAGGTCAGGTGGACTTAGATGAGTTGTTGATTCACCGCGAGCAGGTCGCAGCTGATATTCTGAAATCAATTGACCCCGTGACTGACAAGTGGGGAATAGATGTGGATAGAGTAGAGCTAAAAGATATTGAGTTGCCTGGAAACATGGTGCGAACCATGGCTAAGCAAGCTGAAGCAGAGCGAGAGAGAAGAGCTACTATTATTAACTCTGAGGGTGAGGTGGTGGCGGCTAAGAATTTAGCTAAAGCGGCTGATTTGATGGCTAATTCAGATGGAGCTCTGCACCTAAGAACTCTCAGCGCAATTAATGATATTTCTTCAGATCAATCCAACACGGTTGTCTTTGCCCTACCTTTAGAGGTGTTGAGAGCCCTGGAGGGTCTGGCTGGCAGGAAAAAGAAAAAGTAGTTCATTCCCCAACCAAGTACTTCGCTGCCCAAGGTCGGTAACTAGATTTATAGGTTTCTTCATTAGTTACTTCACCGGCGGCATTTCTAATCACGTGGGTGAACTTAGCTTTGACTCCAGCTACAGCCCAGTCAATTTGTTTTTTTGTTCCCGTAGGCAGCGATGGATTTGGAAAATACTCAGTAGGAAGTGGATTCACATATCCCCAAACCTCGTGATCTTTAATCTCAGTGGTGCGACCGTCACTAGTTCCATAAATTTCCATCTTCATATATAGATTTTCACTATCAGTTTCTCCGTGGATTAAAATATGATGATCAGTGTCATTCACAAATCTAAAATCAGTTTCTCCAGAGTAAACAGTGGCATCAATTCCAGGCTTAGAGTTGAGTTCATAATAGCTGACCCGATAAGAATGGGGGAGACGACGAGTTACGTCTAAGCCAGCATCAAGCACAGCTCTAAAAGTAGTAGTGCTAACTTGGCAGACACCTCCGCCATCACCTAGTTCAGTTTTTCCATCTTTAATCACGTAAGCACTGCGGAAGCCAGTCTGAGCAGAGACTTCTCCTAAAGCTTTATTAAAAGAAAACTGTTCTCCCGGAGCAACGACAGTGTCAGTGATCCTACTAGTAGTCAGGGCTACGTTGTGAATTCGATTAACAATCGAGTGATCATACTCACTATCACCAAAACCAATTCTTTCGTTAATTCCTAAATCATTGGTACTAGCTAAAGTAATTTCTGGCTGGGTAGTTTTAACCGGCAGCCCCAACTCAGTGTTTGTTTGATTATGGATCCCAACTTTGATTTCATTGGCTTCGTCTGTAATAAAACTCTCCATAGTGCTTATTAATAGTTCTTGAGTTTGCTCTTTATTTAGCTCTAGGCCTTCGCGCTGGGGGACAAACTTATCTACTATTAGACTTTTCTCATCAAATTCAAATTCAGCATTTTGAGCTGGTCTAGAGACTATTTCTTGCCAAGATTCTAAAAGTAAGTTGAGCTCTTTTTGATTAAATCCTGTTGGAAAAGCAAGAAGAGAGATTAGTTTTTGGTCATTTAGATCCAACCTCACGTTTTCAGCACTTAAGATAAGTCTTTTATTAATCAATTTTGTAGCTTTTTCTTTAGCAGCTACAATTTCTTTTTTATTAAGAATAGTGCTGGTGGAGGCAATCTTAGCTTCTACGGCTTGCTCATGACCAATGTTTAGAAGCACTAACTGAGTAGTCTCATCAATCAGTATCTCTCTCCCAGGCTCTCCTTCATCGATATTTAGGCTATAAGGTGAGCCACTGTATCCTAAAATAGCTTTGGAATTATGGCCAACTAAATCAACTCGTTTTTTTAGTTCTTCTATGAAGAGTCCAGTCTTTTCTTCGCTATAAACCAAGCGAGTTTCAAACTTTAGAGGAATGAGTGAAGCCTTGGTAATTTCCCAGAAATTTTTGAAAGGGGAGCCAACTCGCCCGAAGTTGTAAGCCTGATCAATGGCTGCTTGATATTCTCTGCTAATTCCGAGTTGTGACGAGGAAGAAGCCACCGCAATTCCCTCTAATTCGATTGAAGTAAGGTATTCTGCAGGAAGTTTTAATTTGTGCTCTAAGAGCTGTAGGGTTTGGTTTTTGGTTAATCCACCAACATTAATACTATCTATTATAACTCCAGGATAGATTCTATCTTGGAAAATAAAGAAGAAGAGTATGCTACCGCTAATGGCTAAGATAAAGATCCCAGCCAAAAAGCCAGTTAGCCATGGCATCATCTTTTCACTTGTGATCATAATCAGGACTACTATATACTATGTTTAGCTTTATTATGTCAGATAAGTCCTTGCCTAAGCCAGTATTACCCAGAGATCCACTCCCAGATGATGGTGATAAAAAAGGTGATAAGCCGCAAATGCCTCCATCAGCTCGAGTGCAGTCGCCACTGACTCAGAAAAAAAATCCAGTTTTTTCAGCAAATCCAGCAAAGCCTCAAGTGACTCCTCCGTCTGTTAAACCATCGGGAGCAACTCCTCCCCCTTCAATGAAACCACCCACCATGAAGCCACCGGCCGGCATGCCTAAACCTCCTATATTTTCAGGAAAGCCAACTGATCAGCCTCCAGTGACAGGATCTAAGCTCCCAGTGACAGGATCTAAACCAGCTGCTGCAACTCCCAATAACTCGTCTGCCACTAAGTCTCCAACTCAACCTCCTCAGACTAAAAAGAAGCCATCCTTTGCTAATGTAAAGAATTCTCCGTTTAAGTACTTGCCTTTTATAATTGGTGGGTTAGTTTTAGTTGGCATTATTTGGTTTGTAATTAGCAAGTTTACTGGTAGTAAATCTCAACCAATTGCGCCGAGTGCAGTAAGTGATGTCGAGCAAGTTAGAAAGACAGTTCCTGCGGAAAAGCCAGCATTGATTTATTGGGGTTTGTGGGAACCAGATGGCGCTGTCAGAGATGTTTTGGATGATTTTGAAGAAGAGCACGTTGGGCTAAAAGTAAATTATGTAAAACAATCTCATAAAGACTATCGCGAAAGATTGCAGACTGCGATTGCTTCTAAAAATGGACCAGATGTTTTTAGATTTCACGCTAGTTGGACCCCAATGCTCACAGAAGAGTTATCTCCTATGCCACAATCAGTTATGACCGCGACTGAGTATCAATCTATTTTTTATCCATCAGCGTCTAAAATGCTGAACATTAATGGCCAAATAGTTGGTATTCCGTTAATGTATGACGGCTTAGGTTTGTATTACAACAAAGAAATGTTGATAGCTGCTAATTCAGAACCACCCAGCACTTGGGCTGAAGTTAAAATTTTAGCTAATAAATTAACGGTAAAAGAGGGTGGTAGTCTCAAGAGGGGAGGAATGGCAATTGGAAATTCTAGTAACGTTGAACATTTTGCCGATATCCTGGGATTGCTAATGCTCCAGAATGGAGCTGATCCAGCAGATCCTTCTTCTAAGGAGTCTCAGGATGCTTTATCTTTTTATACAAATTTTGTTAAAGAAGATGGTGTTTGGGACGATAAATTGCCAAGTTCTACAGTTGCTTTTGCCAGGGGCGATGCAGCCATGATGATGGCACCTAGTTGGAGAGCTCATGAGGTTAAGGCGATGAACCCAGATTTAGATTTTGGAATAGTTCCTGTACCTCGCTTGGGCGAAGAACGCCTTTCTTGGGCAAGTTTTTGGGCAGAAGGAGTAAGTACTGGATCAAAGAATCAAGATGACTCTTGGGCATTGTTGAAATTTTTAAGCTCGAGTGAAGTCCAAAAGAAGCTTTATAGTGATCAGAGTCAAGTTAGGACTTTTGGAGAAATTTACTCTAGAGTTGATCTGGCAAATGAGTTGGCAGGAGATGAACTAGTATCTCCCTTTTTAGAAGATGCTCCCACAGCTATTGGTTGGCACATGAGCTCATACACACATGATAACGGGATTAATGATCTTTTAATTAAATATTATGAAGATGCCATCACTGCAGTTTTGTCCGGAGAGGCAGTTGATAAGGCTCTTGAAACTGTGACTCAGGGCACTAATCAGACTTTGCGTCAATATGGTTTAAAATAAGCTCATGTTAATTTTTAGTGAGGCGGCAGTTTTACTTACCATTACCTATTCAGATCAGTTTAAATTTCCTTTGACTAAAAAAGAGATAGCTCAACGTTTAATTAAGATATCCGTGACTGAAAATAAGTTGGGAGAAACATTAATTAATTTAAGCAAGCTAAATTTAATTGAGAATAAGGGTGGGTTTTGGAAATTGAGTAAGGGCACCGATCAGGTTAAAAATAGGTTGAGAAGAGCTAATTACTCTCAACAAAAATGGTTGGAGGTTGATAAGTTATTGAGTGTTATTGGTTGGATTCCATGGATAAGAGGTGTGGCAGTTACTGGTTCGCTGGCTGTTGATAACGTAACTGTTAATGATGATATTGACCTAATGCTAGTAGTAGCTCCACAGAGACTATGGCTATCAAGAGTCTTAGTATCTTTATCATCTTTATGGGTTGGTAAGCGTCGAACTTGGCAGGGAAATGAGGAGAACAGTTGGTGTTTTAATCTCTGGCTAGATGACAAACATTTAGGCCTTCCTAAGAATAAAAGGAATTTATACTCTGCTTATGAGGTTTGTCAGACTAAGTGGATGCTAGATAAAGCTGGTATAGAAAAAAAGTTTTATCAAAACAACTATTGGGTAAAAAACTTATTGCCAAATTATTTTAATAGTAAGCTCATAGGCGCTTCTAAGATTATAGAAGCAGAAAAGAGTGGGTACGAGTCAGCTCCCATTTTGCGTTTCATTGGCCGAAAAATTTTGAGTATTTTAGACTTTTTAACTTTTAGCATTCAATATTTTTATATGTACTCTCATATGAGTCGGGAGAAGGTGAGTCTAAGCAATGCTTACTTCCACCCTCGGAGTACTAAGGGTCAAATTTATGAAAAATGGTTTAGTTCTTTAAAACAGATTCAGAGTCAAGATCGACGAGTAGTTTTAGTAACTGGCGTTTTTGATCTATTCCACCAAGAACATCAGAATTTTTTGAGAAAAGCCAAACTTGAAGGAGATCTGTTAGTAGTGGGAATAGAAACAGATGATCGAGTTAAAAAAAATAAGGGTCTTAGTAGGCCAATTGATGATCAGCAGAAACGACTTCAGCAACTACAGCTTTTTCCAGTGGTGGATTTAGCCTTCATTTTGCCAGAAAAATTTGATACCGCACAGGAGCACCTAGCTTTATTGAAATTAATTAAACCTCAGGTTTTAGCAGTCTCCTCTCACACTCCATATTTGGAGGAAAAGCAGCGGTTGATGAAAAAGGTGGGTGGTGAGGCAAGGGTTGTCTATCGACAAAACCCAGATATTTCTACTACAAGGTTAACAAAATTAACCTGAGTGGTTTTGGTGTATATTAAAAGTAAATAAAGAGGAGAGTTTATGAGAAGTTTACTAATAATTTTATTTGCTGGTTATATTTTTTCGGCATGCACACAAACTGCAACTACGCCAGTTAATCAAAATAGTGGTCAAGTTCCTGCTGCAGACCAAAAGGTAGGGGACACTAGTAAAACTGGCATGATTTCTCAGTCAGGATCAGTATTTTTTATCAATGTCATGGGTCAAGAGCCAGAGATAATCGAAAGTTATTCGATGGAGTTAGCTGATTATGTGGGGCAGACAATTACCGTTACTGGTCAGTATAGTGGAGATACTCTTTTTGTAGGGAGTGTGGATTAAATAATCTATGGCTAAAAACAAAACTATTTATAATTGTCAGAATTGTGGAGCCAGCCATCCTAAGTGGCAGGGTCAGTGTAGTCAGTGCGGAGAGTGGAATACTTTGGTTGAGGAGGTAGTGATAAAGGAGATGAAGGGATTGGGAGCTAGAAAAACTTTTTCCAAAACTGAGGTTGATAATAAGCTAGTGAGTTGGAGTCAGGTAAAATCGAAAAAAAGTAATGATCAGAGGATCACTACTCAGATTGAAGAATTTGACCGGGTGCTGGGGGGCGAAGGAAAAACGAAGGGAATAGTTCCGGGAGCAGTCATGCTGTTGGGTGGCGAACCAGGAATTGGCAAGAGTACGCTTTTAACCCAAGTAGTATTGAAGATAGCTAGTCAAAAGCTAAGTGCTCCAATTTTCTATGTTTGTGGAGAAGAAAGCCCACAGCAAATAGATCTACGAATCAATCGAATTCTAACAAAAGAACACAAAAAGATTTCAAAGAATAATTTAGAATTTGTGACTACAATTGACGTGGATGAGCTAGTAGAAATCATCAAAATAAAACAACCATCGTTGGTTGTGGTGGATAGTATCCAAGCGATGACAACTAGTGAGCTTTCTGGTGCTCCAGGTAGTGTGGGTCAGATTAGAGAATCTACCGATAGGCTGGCTGATGTGGCTAAAAGATTAAGCATTCCAATGTTTTTAGTCGGTCATGTAACTAAGGATGGAACGATTGCTGGACCCAAAACCCTTGAACACATTGTGGATGCAGTTCTTGAATTAAGTGGTGAAAGAACAGGTGAATTAAGATTGTTGAGAACTCTTAAAAATCGTTTCGGGGCGACTGATGAAGTGGGTGTTTTCAAAGTCGATGAAGTTGGTTTGGCTGAGGTGAGTAACCCCAGTGAGTTTCTATTAGAGAATGCTAAAACCACAGAACCAGGTTCTGCCACAGCTTGTGTGATGGAGGGCACTCGTCCTTTACTAATAGAAGTTCAAGCTTTGGTGGTGAAGTCTCAGCTGGCGATGCCAAGAAGAGTGGGGAGGGGAATTGATCTATCTAGAATTCAAGTTTTATCAGCCGTTTTACAAAAACATTGCCATCAGCCGGTGGATTATCATGATGTTTTCTTGAGTGCAGCCGGAGGATATAAGGTGACGGAGACAGGAATTGATTTGGCTTTATCAATGGCTTTAGTGAGCTCATTAAAGAACAAGCCCTTACCTCAAAACTCGGTTTTTATTGGTGAGGTGGGCTTACTGGGAGAGATTCGGAAGGTTAATTACCTCGAGCGCAGAATTAAAGAAGCTAAAAGACTTGGTTTTAAAAAAATTTACTCAAAAGAAACCCACGGCAGTGTTCGCGAGCTACTCAAACAAATTGGGTTTTAGCTTACTTCTGCTTTTTCTTGGCGTATCGCTCGCGGCTGACCTGAATGACTTTGTCTTTATTTTTATTGCTACTCTTGGCTAAAGATAGTGTTCTAGCAGGGAAAGGTTGTGATAATATTCCATCAACTGTAATCTTATTCACAATTTGATATCGTCCCAACGAAACTAAATCTTCAACAGTAAACTTGTTTCCATACTCTTTTTCAAATAGACTTGCATCTTCAGCTCCCATTACAAAACTAACAATATTACCGCAGTTACCAAAGATAGCCTTCTGGACTTCCTCTGGTATTTGGGCAATATATTGATTGGCTAAAACCAGATCTAACTTGTATTTTCGAGCCTCAGAAAGAATCTTAATAAACGAGTCGGTGGCGAAATTTTGGAACTCATCTACATAAAGATAAAAATCACGACGCTCTTCTTCAGTGACATTGACTCGGCCCATAGCAGCCAACTGAATCTTAGTAATTAGCATCGCTCCCAACAGAGTAGCATTATCTTCACCCAGCTTACCTTGAGATAAGTTAGCCAATAAAATTTTGCCATCATTCATCACGTCATCAATGCTAAAAGAACTAGTTGAGTTGTTGACTACGTTTCTGACTAGGGGAGAGGAAACAAACTGACCGACCTTATTAAGAATAGAGGCAATCTGCTGAGTTCGCTCTCTTTCGTGGAGTTTGTTAAACTCATCCACCCAGAAGCTTTTTAATATTTCATCATCCAAATGTTCAATAGTTTTAGCTCGGAATTTTTCATCAGTAAGTAGTTTCAAGATATCAGACAACTTAGACTCAGGTATCTTTAGTAGGGTTAATAGAGAATTACGCAAAATGTACTCAAGTCTTGGACCCCAAGAGTAACCATATAGTTTTTTGAAGACAGAGATAATACCAGAGGCGATTAACTCTCGATGCTCAACATTTTCACCTTCAAAGAGATTGATCTGGACAGTGCGAGTTGGGTCAGCGGGGTTAAAATAAACCACATCGTTGATTCTGTGTGAGGGAATGTAATTAAGAATAGTTTCAACCAGATCACCATGAGGATCAATAACACACATTCCTTCATTCTTTTTAAGATCATTAATGACCATATTAGCCAAGAGAGTAGACTTACCAGTCCCAGTTTTACCAATCACATACATGTGGCGGCGGCGATCATCTCTTTTAATGCCGTAGACATGAGCTTCATTTCTGTAGTCAGTACGGGCAAAGGGATTGATCTCACTCTTTAGTTCGGGATCCATCTGGGTGGTAACAATTGGTAAGTTTTCAGGTGGCTCCCCGAGTAAATTTTTACCCCAAGCCACGTTTTGTACACCCTTAAGAGATTCATTTGGTAAATGGTAAAGAGTAGCTAGTTCTTCTATTGAAAGGTGCTGCTTAGGGAGTAAATTAAAAAGACGCTTGAGCATTGTCTGGGCAAAATAGTTTTTCAATATATATACTCTTCTAAGTATTAGTTCGTTCCCCTCACTTTGGGAGATAGCTCGAAGACTACTAGCAATCGTTTCTAGTAGTAGAATGCTTCTTTTTTTATCCAGTGTTTTGACTGCGACTCTAATCGATGTTTTCAAACCTCTGGTACTTAGTTTTTTATCAATCAAAGCTTTTTGTGGATGAGACCCAGATTTTTTAGCTAAATCAGCTAATTCTTCTAACTGAGTGCTTTTACCATGTATTTGAGAAAAGCCAGTCCTTTTCCAGCCGTCGCCATCATCACCAATAACAAATTGGATTACCATTTCTTCATCTAGTTTTGTTTTAGATAGGGTAGAGAGAAGAGGAGCTAGCGGATCAACATCTGAAAAATCTTGATAGGTCTTAAGTGGCAAATATTCTTTATTTTTGAGTTTGAGACTACCTAAGCTGAGGTGTGAGACTGGGGATGACTCCGAATCTCTTGAAAATAAGCTATCTAGTGGGTCAACCTCAAGTTCATCTATTAAAGCTTCTGGATAGTTGGCACTAATAGCACCTTTCAGGTATTCACTGAGACGGTAAGGAACATAGGCTTGGAAATAAACAGTCTGATTATTAACCACAATTTCAAAACTCAAGTGCTCATTTTTACGAATTAATTTCCACCACCACTCATCTCTTAACTTGGGGATAGTAGAGAAAAGCTGAGCTGCTGCCTCAGCTGTTTTTTGATTATCTTGACTAGTTCTAATTTCTAGAAGAACGTGTGGAACAGGCATAATATTATTATAGCGGTTTATTTGTCTAATTTTTATAGAAGATATGCTCGATAGAGTGGAGGGCGAACGTTACCCGAATAGATCCAGTATAAGTTTTTAACAATATTAATTACTTGATTATTGATGTTAACAAGTAGTTAACTGTAGTCGAGTATTTGTTTGAAAGTGGCGATATAGGCCTATTTAGTAAATAACTATAGGTCTTGACAGTGGCTAGGAAATAGTTATACTTGATATAGTCTTTAAAATATGCGCAGCATTTTTCGCACCTGCTACTTTTTCTTCGTTTTACTCGAAAAAATAGGGTTCGAAATAAAAAAAGCATTATTACCGCTGAGCAGAGCCACGTATAATAATGCTTTTTCTGTTAGAGAAGATAGTCATTTAAAAAACTATCTGTATCTCGATGTTGATTACACTAACAGCTTTAAAGATGGCTGTAAATTGGATCTTTTTATAGTAAAATATAAAGAAATCAATCAAATGGTTGCTGAGTGGAGGTTCGGCCGTTGGGCAGGCTGCCGAGTCTCCACTCAGCATCTATTTACTCAAGTTTAAGACTTTGTTTTCTCAAGTAGAGATATCCGGGTTAAGGGAAAATTTGCGTTGGTTTTTTGATTCAAAAGACTCACTGTTTGGAGCTTAGGAAGTGAGCAATTAAAACTCTTCTTTTAGGTAACTTTAGACCTCGGTGAGATCTTAGTTTTTCTTGT
>Ga0209249_1000273_pt1 | contig 68438 bp, 62 predicted proteins | sample SaaInlV_200m_DNA_4_FD_184653 | JGI IMG/M metagenome (GOLD analysis project Ga0209249, IMG submission 184653) | Marine microbial communities from expanding oxygen minimum zones in the Saanich Inlet - SI037_S3LV_200m_DNA (SPAdes) (version 2) | ecosystem: Environmental > Aquatic > Marine >... | reverse complement strand
ATCGCAAGGGCCGCCGTGATTTAAGCATTTTTCAAATTGGCTTACGTTTTACCGAGAGGCGTCTTGTCAACGAATTGCCGATCCGCATCTCTCTTTGTAAATATTTATGAAACTGTCTGGTGGCTAGAAAAATATCTACATATTTTATTGAGAATAAATGGTCAAATTATGTAGATGATTTCCATTCTTGCTTGATGACAGACTCCTGCAATTCGAGCATAATTAAGACCCGAAAGGTTTTATTAGGATGCGTTTTTGATAAAATGATTTTGATGGCAAAAATTCTGATAAATTATCACGCGAATGAAACCTTTTGGGTCTCACAAAAAGCACCCAAAGGAGTGCAAAATGAAAATCAATAGATTATTTTTGATAGTGGTTTTCTTCGTGATCTTTTTTTCGAGTGCTTGTAGTAGCGATATGCTTGCAGGCTCTGGAAATATCGTCACCGAAAATCGGGGTGTCAGTGATTTTGAGCGCGTGATACTCTCGGGCGTTGGGGATTTAATTATTCAGGAAGGCGAGGAAGAATCACTTGCCCTCAGTACAGATGATAATCTCATTTCACACGTCCGAACCGAAGTGAAGAATAATACGCTCATTTTGAGTTTTGATGACGAGGCTGGAGAGATGGGGTATAAGCCCACAGACGGGATCAAATTTAGTCTGGTGGTTAAGGATCTCGACAGGGTAGATATTTCTGGTACGGGCAATGTTTTGATCAGCCAACTTGAGACCGAAAAATTGCTCGTCAATATATCTGAGGCGGGGAATCTTGAAATTGCTTCACTGACTGCGGAAGAACTAATTGTTCACCAAAGTGGTTCAGGGACAGTATTTCTTTCTGGGAAGGTAAAAGGGCAGGAAGTGACTCATAATGGTACGGGCAGTTATCACGCGGCAGACTTGATGAGCCAAACGACGATTATTAATCTTAGTGGGGCTGGCGGGGCAACGGTTTGGGCGGTTGAAACCCTTGATGTGGATATTTCTGGATTTGGGAATGTAGTCTATTATGGTAATCCGCACATTATTCAGAATCTTTCTGGGATGGGGAAATTAGTGAGCACGATCTTTTTTGATGAACAAAATACCCCGATGGCATTGGTGCGTGCGGGCGCTTTTGATATGGGCAGCGATGAGGGCGATGCGGATGAAAAGCCCATCCATACCGTTATGGTGGATGAATTTTATATGGATGTATACGAAGTCACCAACAGCCAATATGCCATTTGCGCCGATTTGGGGATTTGTGACCCGATTACAGATACAACAGCCTTTGAAAGCTCCTATACGCGCAGTCTTTATTATGGAAACCCAGAATTTGCAGATTATCCAGCAATATATGCCAACTGGGATGAAGCTCAACAATTCTGTGAGTGGCGTGGGGCACGTTTGCCCACAGAAGCGGAATGGGAGAAAGCCGCTCGGGGTGCTCTGGAAGGGAAAACTTATCCGTGGGGTGATGAAGCCCCTAAATGTGAAGATGGTGCCAGAAATGGAGCCAGATTTGATGATGGTGGGGCTTGCAATAATATTGATACTCAAAGGGTTGGCAGTTATGGCCCTAACGGTTACGGTCTCTATGATATGGCTGGGAATGTTTCAGAATGGGTCAGTGATATTTACGATGAAAATTATTATGCCACCTCGCCTACCGATAACCCCCAAGGTCCCGAAGGCGAACGTTTTGCCATTGTGCGAGGGGGGTCTTGGAATACAAATGCTGACCACCTACGGATTTCTGACCGTCTTTATAATCCCATCGCTGGTTACGGTCTTAATATCGGGTTTCGCTGTGTTCGGAGGGATACATCCCTTTTGCCAAGCCCAACAAAACCCTCATCTGGAAGTGTGCATGGATCATTATCGCCGTTGAGATCTTTTGTGTTTCTTCGGTAAAGTGATACGGGTGTGTTAAAAACTTAGAAATGTCGCTATGATTTCGATACAAATGACGGTGATGCTGTCATTTTACTCAATCGCCGCTAGAATTCTGCTCACAAATTAGCGTAGCCGCCGATTGAGTAGGCATCTTTTCGCCGTATCGAAATTAGAGGCGGAGCGGTATATAAAGCAAATGAAACACATCCAAGTGATGGATTAAAAATCAAAATTTCCCACTACCCCGCCATTGATCCAGACCAAATAACTGCCGCGCGGATAGGTCCCCAGCACAACCGTCTCAGTAAATGCCCGCAATACCTGCGCGCAAACTACCTCTGGCTCGGTGACTGAATAAATCTCTGTCATGATATTTCCCTCCCCATCTGGCTCCGGGATGTGGATGCGCAGCTCATGGCAGGGCGTGGGCAAATGCCCGCCCAAAATCAACTCCACCTGAACAGGATCGCCTGTCGTAAAAATCAAACTCGAAGAATCGATCATCGCCTTTGCCTTCGTCAACTGGCTATCACTAGACAAAGGCAAATACGCAGGCGGTGTTGACGTTTCTTTTAAAACAACGATCGTTGGCTCAATCGCAATTGTTGCAGTTGCTTGAGCCTGTTCAGGGTTATTTGTGCAAGCATTTAAGCCGAGTATAAACAGGGTAACTAGCAAAATAAATTTCTTCATATTTCCTCTTTCTTCTTTCCTTCATCGTTGCTCTCTTCCTCCAAAATTTCCACAGCCCCACTACTCCCATCTACCCGAATCATCATGCCCGTTTTTAGCCGCGTGGTGGCTTCATGCACGCCCACAACCGCCGGGATTCCGTATTCGCGCGCAACGACTGAGCCGTGTGTCATCAAGCCGCCGACTTCCATGACCAAGCCGCCAGCCGCGAGGAAGAGCGGTGTCCACGCTGGGTCGGTGCCGGGGCAGACGAGAATTTCGCCCACTTGCAATTGCGTCTCGTGCGGGTTCAGCACCACGCGCACGTGCCCCTCGACCACACCGGGCGAAACGGGGTCGCCGAAGATGCCATCGCCATTATCGTTATCTACAGCGCGCAGCCCTTCGTAGAAAGCTGTTCCATCACTAAGTAAAACGCGCGGGAGTTGTTTTCGGCGAATTTCACGCGCTCGTAATTCTCGGCGTTCGTTGATTTTTTCTCGGGTTTCTGCTGAAACAGTCTCTTTTTTGCCAATTTCTTCCAATTCTTTGATTTTCAGGAAGAAAAGATCGTCTTTTTTTTCTAATAAATTTTCTGCGACCAAACTTGCGCCACTTTCTAGCAAACCTTGTCGATGGATACCCAGCATTTGGATGGCAAAAAACTTGGGAGCTTCTCTCAAACCTGCTAGTGGACGATATCGACTGACTGCCCAGCGCACCAAACGTGATTTGAACTTGCCACCCTTTAATTGGTGGACTTTGGTCTCCAGCTTTTCTGCCGCCAACTCCGCCGCCCGAGCACCTTTCTCAAAAACGGCACTTGGGGCTAAATCGGGGTCGGTGATGGTGAGATAGCTCTGCAAAGTTTGGATGATGTGTAGAGGCTCTTCTCTCCAGCGTTTGCGCCCGAAGTCGATTTCGCCGAGTCCGCGCGTCCCATAACGAGACATGAATTCGATGATGCTTTGCTGGGCGATGCTGGGGAGGGCACCGCGTTGATAATCGGTAGCAAGTTGAAACGCGGACGTATCGGCGAAGGCCAGCGCAGATTTTGTGTCAGCCTGAATATCCTGAGCAGTTTCCCAGAGAAATAAATCCATTTCTGAGGTGACGTTGTTGGGTAAACCGCGCGAGATTTCGAGATAGAGTTGCGGCTCGCCGATGGCTTTGCTGAAGCGTTGGAGGATGCCGAAAAATGGCACCATGCCCGCCACGACTGCGCTGACACCTTGCGGGATGATGAAATCGGCGAAGATGAGGCGAGTGTCGTGCCAGAAGGCAGCGCGGTTTTTGAAATCGAGCCAGAGATTGCCGCTGGCTTTGCTTTTGGCTTGCGCCTTGGCGATTTTAGCATCGGCGAGGGCGAAGAAGTGTTTTGCGCCTGTTTCGGGGTGTCGCCAGTAGCGAATGGCGCGCCCGAAGAAGGGGATGAGAAATTTTATGAGGTGAAAGATGGTGCGGAAGTTCGGGCGTTTGCTGATGGGGGCGAGACGAGGGTCTTCGACGAGTTTTTCAGAAATTTGCCCGACTGCGGGGTCAATATTTTTGATGGCGGTGGGGAAGGCTTTGTGTCCGCGTGGGCTGCGGATGATGGAGGTGACATCGATCCAGAGGCGTTCGGCGGCGATGGGAAAGGCGGTTTGGGTTTCGTAATTATGCTTGCTACCGAAAACGGTAGCGACGCCCGCAAGGACGTTTTGGAGGGTTTGCATTCCGAGCGGGGTGATTGGTTCAAGGATGCCTTGCACGACGTGGAAGCCAACTAAGGTGCGGAGTGGAGAGGTGGGCATTCCTTCGGGGAGGGGATAGAGGGAGGTGATGGGGCGGGACTGAAGGATGTAGAGTTCTCCTGCCCTCACTCCCGCATTGCTTCGCTCGCTCCCCCTCTCCCGCAGGGCGGGAGAGGCTGTGATATATGCCCATTCAATATCTTGGGGAAAATCGTATTCTTCGGCGATTTTTTGACCGATTTCGGCAAGTTGGAGGATGGCTTCGTCGGGGAGAGCTTGTTTTTCGGCATTATCTTCGCTTGCTGTATTTATGCCGCCCTCTGCTTGCCCGCGAATGATGGTGGCTTTTGCCCCGAGTGTTTTTGTCTTGATGGATGCGCCTGCCCCCTCTGCCCTTCGGGCATCTCCCCCAAGGGGGGAGAAATTGCTCCTTCCCCCTTCGGGGGAAGGTTGGGATGGGGGCATGGCTACAATATAATTATCTGGCTCAACCTGCCCGCTGACGAGGGCTTCGCCGAGGCCGAAGGTGGCGTCTATGGTGATTTCATCTCGTTTGCCTGTAAGTGGATTTGACGTAAACATCACGCCCGAAACATCTGCTTCGACCATTTCTTGCACGACGACGGCGAGAGAGACATCTTCTTGTGGGATTTCATTGCGGGCGCGGTAGCCGATGGCGCGGGCTGTCCAGAGGCTGCCCCAGCATTGGACGACTGTATCCGTGAGAGCATCTGCGCCGATGATGTTGAGAAAGGTATCTTGTTGACCGGCGAAGGACATATCGGGCAAATCTTCTGCCGTTGCAGATGAGCGGACGGCGACGGGCGGTGTGCCGATCCAGCCGTAGGCGATGAAGAGGGTATCGCGCATCGTTTGGGAAACAGAGGCAGGCCCAAACTGAGAGCGAATCCGCTGGGAGGCTGTTTCGAGGGCGGTGGGGTTGTTGAAATCGAGATCTGCTAAAGCCTCGCGAATAACCGCATCCAATTGATGTTCTTCTACGAAGTTTTTATAGGACTCGGTCGGGATGAAGAATCCGCTCGGCACGTTGAACCCAGCCTGTGCGAGGCGAGCGAGATTTGCGCCCTTGCCACCAACTTTTTCAAGCGTGGCTTCAAGTGATTCGAGGGGGAGAAATGGTTGGGGGAGGGGGGCGGGAGTGGTCATAAGTTCTCCAAAGGTTACAAGAGTGACAAGGGTGACAAACAGGAGCAAGGCTGACTAATTTTCTGTGCCGCAGACGTAACAATGTCCGTGTGATGAGATGGGGGTTAGGGTTTCTTTTGTTGTCATGGAGATATTGTACTCTTTTTTGCAACGTGAATTTACGCGAATGGGCGAATAAATGCTTAAATGAAAAAACTTCGGATGTTTTGAAAACATCCGAAGTTTTGGCATAATCTATCCACAGATTACGCAGATTGAGCAGATTTCTAGCCCGATAGGGCTTCCGTGCACTGAGCAGGCGACTTTAGCCCCGCTCAATCTCTATGCGGAGATGGGATTTATAAACCATGCCCGCATGGGAATAAATCCACCGTGCTAATTGCCAAAGCCGCCTAAAGCCGACTCCCCAACCCCACGCGGATTTTATTCCCCAGCAGACGTAGAAAATTAAAGCTTTTCTCTTTTAATCTTTGTGAACTTCGTGCTTTTCGTGGTTAAGTTTTTAGAAATAGCGGTTACAATCCCCCCATGAACAAACCCCACCCCCTCACCCGCCTCTGGGACTACGCCACCGCGCATCGCCGCGCAATGGTCTTGGCATCCCTCTATTCCGTCCTCAACAAAATCTTCGACCTCGCCCCGCCCTTGCTCATCGGAGCCGCGGTAGATGTCATCGTCGCGCAGGAAGATTCGCTCCTCGCCAAATTCGGTGTTCAGGATACCGGAACCCAGCTCCTCGTCCTCGCGGGACTCACCGTCTTCATTTGGGCATTTGAATCCTTCTTCCAGTACCTCTTCCAGGTTGCGTGGCGCAACCTCGCCCAATCCATCCAACACGATTTGCGCGTCGACACCTACGACCACGTCCAAAATCTCAAACTCGCCTATTTTGAAGATCGCTCCACCGGCGGGCTGCTCTCCATTCTCAACGACGACATCAACCAGCTCGAGCGATTCCTCAACGGCGGCGTAAACGACATCTGGCAGGTCGTCACCACCGTCACCGTTATCGGTGGCATTTTCTTCTACACCGCCCCCTCGGTCGCATGGATGGCGATGCTCCCGATGCCCTTCATCATCTGGGGATCAATCCGTTTTCAACGCACCCTTGCCCCCAAATATGCCGCCGTTCGCGAGCAGGTTGGCATTCTCAACGGCTATCTCGCCAACAATCTCAGCGGCATCGCCACCATCAAATCTTTCACCGCCGAGAAGCACGAGTTGGGGCGCATCACCGTCGAGAGCGACCTTTACCGCAAAGCCAACGAAAAAGCGATTAAATTTTCTTCTGCTTTCGTGCCGCTAATCCGCATGATTATCATGGGCGGATTTATCGCCATTCTGATTTTTGGCGGGCGCATGGCGCTCTCTGGCGAGTTGGCTGTGGGAGTCTATTCTGTGCTGATCTTCATCACCCAGCGGCTGCTCTGGCCCTTAACCCGTTTGGGCGATACATTGGATTTATACCAGCGTGCGATAGCTTCCACCGAAAGAGTTTTGGATTTGTTGGATGCGGATGCTCTGCTGGATGACGGCGGAACGCCCCTGGATTTAGGCTTGGTGCGCGGCCAACTAACATTGGATTCGGTCTCATTCGAATACGCCAACACAGACAATCTTGCTGTGATCGATAATCTCTCTCTAACGATTCCTGCTGGAGAAACAGTCGGCATAGTCGGCTCAACTGGCGCGGGCAAAACCACCCTCGTCAAATTGCTCCTCCGCTTCTACGATGTCCAAAAAGGATGCCTTTCCCTAGACGGACACGATCTCCGTGACCTAAAACTGGCAGACCTCCGCAAAGCCATCGGCTTCGTCAGTCAGGATATTTATCTCTTCCACGGCACCGTTCGCGAGAATATCGCCTACGGCACATTCGATGCTTCTGACGATGACATCATCAAAGCCGCCAAAATAGCCGAAGCCCATGACTTTATCACGCAGCTGCCAAAAGGCTACGACACCATAGTCGGCGAGCGAGGGCAAAAACTGAGCGGCGGTCAACGTCAGCGCGTTTCCATAGCGCGTGCCATCCTAAAAAATCCCCCCGTTCTCATCCTCGATGAAGCGACCTCCTCGGTCGATAACGAAACCGAAGCCCTCATCCAACGCTCCCTTGAGCAGATAGCCATAGGGCGCACCACCATTGTCATCGCCCACCGCCTGAGCACCATCCGCAACGCCGACAGAATCTTCGTCCTCGAACATGGCAAACTAAAAGAACACGGCAAACATGATAAACTGGTCGCAGAAGGCGGCACTTATGCTCGTTTGTGGGGTGTCCAGACAGGTGCTCAAAAACAATAGAACGCGGATTACGCGGGTTGGACAGATTCTCGCGGATTTTTAATAACTGAAAAAGCACAGTCTCTGAACGGCGACTGTAGGAAGGAAGCGAAGCGTAATCGCAGACGAAGAGCGGCTCTATCTATAATGCCGTCCTTCGTCTACAGGCTCAAGTACAGTCGCCTTCCGCTCAGGAACTGGATGCTTTTTAAAATTAAAAAGTTTTTAAATCCGCGTAAATCCGTAAAATCCGCGTTCCGTCTTTTCTACTTCGTAGTAAAATCACCCCATGAAAATCAGCGTTAAACTAATCGCCACCTACCGCGAACTGCTACCCCCCGGCGCGCAGGGAAACAAAATCGAGATTGATGTCCCCGAAGGGACAACAGCCTCGGATGTGATGACACAGTTTAACGTCCCGCAAGACGAAACCAGCGTAATTGTTGTCAACGGGTTGACTGTACCGCTCTCTACTATTTTGGTAGAGGGAGACGAAGTCACAGCCTTCTCAGCGATTGCTGGAGGCTAGGGATCAGGTAATAAGGCAATCAGGAATCAGTTTTTCCCAACACCTGATCTACTGTTCCCTACATTTATTGATTTACTAATCCCTGATCCCTAATCACTAATTACCTGATTCCTAAAAACAAGGAGAAAACAATGTACGGATGGCATGGAAAGATATTACGCGTAGACCTCACCAATCAAAAAACTTCAATAGAAGATGTTGACCCCCAAATCGCCAGAGATTATATTGGCGGACGTGGATGGGCGATCCGCTATCTGACCAATGAAGTTGACCCACAGGTCGAGCCGCTCGACCCCGAAAATAAACTTATCTTCGCGACTGGTCCACTCACGGCGACCTCTGCCCCGACGGGAAATAGATATATGGTCGTCACCAAATCCCCGTTGACGGGTGCTTTAGCACACTCCAACTCCGGTGGTGACTTCCCGACTTGGTTGAAACGCACGGGATTTGATCTCATCATCTTCGAGGGGAAAGCGGAGAAACCTGTTTATTTATGGGTAAATGAAGATGAGATAGAAATTCGTTCGGCGGAGCATTTGTGGGGGCAAGATGTGCCTCACACAACCGATGCCCTTTTGGCGGCAACCAACCCCAAGGCAAAGGTCGCTTGCATTGGTCCAGCCGGAGAAAACCTGGTGTTGATGGCATCCATCATGAACGATAAGGACCGCGCCGCGGCTCGATCCGGTGTCGGGGCTGTGATGGGTAGTAAAAATCTGAAAGGCGTAGTTGCTTATGGACGGAAAAATCCCACATTCGCAGATGAAAAAGAGATGCGCGCTTTGAGTATCAAAATTGCAAAAGAAGTCGGCGCAGATATGTTGGCTGGCTCATCCTTGCGAGAATATGGAACGGCATATGTGCCGCAAGTGACCAACGCACTTGGCATTTTGCCCACCCGAAACTGGCAAGAAGGCACTTTTGAGGGCGTGGATACGATTGATGGACCCACGCTGACTGAAAAATATCTCATCAAACCAAAACCCTGCTACCGTTGCCCAATCGCTTGCGGACGCCTGACCGAAGTGCCCGATGGCAAATATGCGGGCAAAGGCGAAGGTCCAGAATACGAGACGATTTCGGCATTTGGTTCTGGCTGTGGCGTGAGCAATCTCGCCGCCGTGACCAAAGCGAATTACTGGTGCAACGAGCTAGGCTTGGACACAATTTCGACCGGCATGACGATTGCCGTTGCGATGGAAATGGTTGAAAAAGGCTATCTTTCAGATGAAGAAGTTGGACTACCGCTCCGCTTTGGTGAGCCTGATACGATGATCGAGATGGTGCAGAAAATGGCATACCGTGAGGGATTCGGGAACGAACTTGCAGAGGGCAGCTACCGTTTTGCAGACAAATATGGGCACCCCGAACTTGCGGTAACGACCCGTAAACAGGAATTCCCCGGCTACGACCCGCGTGGCTCGCAGGGAATGGGCTTGCTCTACGCAACATCCAACAAAGGCGCGTCCCACATGGAAGGTGACGTGGCGTACGAAGAAGTTTTTGGCGTCCCAGTGAAAGAAGACCCACACTCTACAGATGGCAAAGCGGAGTTGGTTGCTCGTTTCCAGAACGCTTTTACGCTGATCGATGCTTCTGGCTTATGTGTTTTCTTGGCTGTTCGCTATGTCTTCAGTGCAGATAGAATGATTTGGCCTGTTCGCCTTTCGCAATTGATGGAATATAGTACAGGCATTGCCTACACTCCAGAAGAAGTCTTGGAAGCTGCCGACCGCGTCTATACCCTCGAGCGGATGTTCTTGCTCAAAGCTGGTTCAACGGAAGACACGCTCCCGCCTCGCATGTTGAACGAGCCGCTGCCAGATGGCCCCGCTAAAGGGCAGGTCAACCGCCTGAGCGATATGCTCCCTGAATTCTATGAAGCTCGCGGCTGGGATGAGAATGGCGTCCCGACCGAGGAGAAGTTGAAAGAATTAGGATTGACGTAAAGAATAGCTTGAAAAACGAGATCCTGAAGGATAAACCTTTAGGGTCTTTGTGTAGAATCGGAGACAAGTAATGAATAATTTCCCCACTGGTACGGTAACATTCCTGTTTACGGATATTGAAGGTAGCACGAAAATCGCGCAAGCGCACCGCGATGCATGGGAAAGCTTGCGCATGCGTCACCATGAGATTCTGCAGGGGGCAATTGAAGCCAATCAAGGCTATGTCTTTCAAATTGTGGGGGATGAGTTTTGTGCTGTTTTCGATACTGCATCGAACGCGCTCAAAGCGGCAGTCAGTGCCCAGAAAATGTTGCATGGGGAAAACTGGAACCCTGCTCCCATTAGAGTGCGCATGGGGATCCATACCGGTGCGGCGCAAGTTGGGGATGTCACGGATGTTTCCGGTGGATACACGGGCTATGGGGCCCTGGCGCGTGCTAGTCGCATCATGTCTGCCGGACATGGTGGGCAGGTGTTGCTTTCTGGCGCAAGTGCTGAGCTGGTACGCAGTGACCTGCCGGAAGGAGTCGGCTTACGTGATCTCAGGAAACACCGCTTGAAAGGGCTGCTAAATTTGGAACATCTCTGGCAGGTGGAAGCAGCGGGGATAGCGGGGGAATTTCCGCCGCTTAAGACCCTGAACATTGGGCGCAAAAAAGAAATTGCCCAGGTCAAAGAAAAACTCAAAACGCCCTGGATCATAGGAGGAATTATTGGCGTGGTTGCTGTTTTAGCTGCGATATTTTGGCCTAAAACTCCACCAGTCGTTCCTGCAGAAGAACCCACCATAACTGCGACGATGATAACTATAACTGAAACACCTATCCCAACTGAAACTGAGAGCTCGCTTGTGTCCACTTCTACAGCAACTACTCTCCCAGCGACCGCAACGTCTCTGCCAAAAACAACCATAGATGCACATGAGGCAGAAATGGTACTGATTCCCGCTGGTAGTTTTTTGATGGGCAGCGATGATGGTGAAGATGATGAAGGTTCATTACATAAAGTGACTTTGGGTGATTTTTATATTGATAAATACGAAGTGACCAATGCGCAATACGAAGAGTGTGTGGATGATGGCAGCATATCTGCATGTGAACTGCCATCCAATCGAAGAGATTATTTGAATTCGGAGCATAGCGATCATCCTGTTGTTTTTGTTAATTGGGATATGGCAGCTGCTTATTGCGAATGGCGTGGTGCACGTCTGCCAACAGAAGCGGAGTGGGAAAAAGCTGCTCGCGGAACTGAGACGGATAATTATCCTTGGGGAGATAGTAAATTGGATGCCAAAAAACTCAATTTCTGCGACTTGAACTGCACTAATGCTTGGCAAGATAAAACGATCAATGATAAATATACAACCACCTCGCCAGTAGGGAATTACGAAAATGGGGTAACAAAATCTGGCATTTATGATCTTGCTGGCAATGTCTGGGAGTGGGTAAACGATTGGTATGTTGCTGATTATTACACTTCTAAAGCTATTACTGATCCACCAGGTCCAGAAACGGGGATTTACCGCGTACTGCGCGGTGGTTCATGGTTTAACGAAGAAGAGGACATACGTGTCTATAATCGTTACGAGTTGAACCCTGTAACGAGTAATAACCAAATCGGCTTCCGCTGCGCAATGGATGTGCCAGCCGAGTAGCTCTTTCCCCTGAATATGGACAAGTAGGAGTTTGATGAAACGAATTATGAGCCATATTTTTATTAGTTATAGTCATAAAGAATCTGATTATGCTCATGGATTAGCGAAAACATTATATGATGATGGTTTTGATGTTTGGATAGACGAGCGCTTGGATTATGGCTCGCAATGGCCAAACGAAATTCAAAAGCAATTGGATTCATGTAGTGCATTTATAGTGATAATGTCTCCAAATTCCTTTGGGTCAGAGTGGGTACAAAGCGAATTACAACGAGCCGCTGCCGGATGGGCCTGCTAAGGGGCAAGTCAATCGCCTGAGCGATATGCTCCCCGAATTCTATGAAGCTCGCGGTTGGGATGAGAATGGTTGGCCCACCGGAGAGAAGTTGAAAGAGTTAGGATTAGAGTAGTTTTCTGAATCCAGAAAAATACATAACAAAAAAGGCTGTCCTATTGAACTGCCCCCCAAAAGGTGGACAGTTCACTATAGAGGACAGCCTTTTTTTGTTCGCTTTAAAATATTTTCTTTCTTAGTCAGCTGCGACTGCTTCCATGCTAAGTTTGTCTGCTGCTGCTTTCTTTGCCTGTGGGGATTTTAGAGAAAGGGTCATCGCTGCGGCGAGGATTAACATTACCGCGGCCAAAATATACGCGTTATCAAAAGAGCCTGTAGCACCTTTGATGGTACTGGCAAGCTGGGAAACCATGAAGCCACCGAGACCCCATGCTGTATAGGCGATACCATAGTTGGTAGCCAAATTTTTAGGCCCGTAGAAAACTTTCATCAATGCGGGGAATACTGCCAGATTTGCCCCGTAATTGGCACCGATCAGGGCAACGAAGATGAGCAAGATAGGGGGATTTGCGAGAATGCTATTTGCGCCCATAAAGAATAGGCCACTGATTAGCAAAGCTTGCACAAGGAAGGCAATAATAAGTACATTTGTCCGACCAATTTTGTCGGAGAGCATCCCGTATAAAACACGTCCGCCACCATTGCCGATCGCGAGGGCAGAAACGGCGATAGCTGTCAGCGTGGGGAGTCCGATCTGATCTTTAACGATGGAGGCAAGATTCCCGATCACCATTAGGCCAGCACCACTGCCAAAGGCAAAGGCGACCCAGATGACGTAGAATTGCCAGGTGCGGGTGGTTTCACGAACGGTGAAATCGATCAGAGAGTTTTTTGCAGAAGTTTCTACGGTATCCTCTTCTTCAAGGACAAAATCTTTGGGCGGGAATTTGATGAATTGAGCAAAGCCAACGACGACAATGAGCATGCCAATGCCCAGATATAGCATGGTTGTTTGCAGACCAAGAGATTCCATCAAGGCGCGTGCAAGGGGGGCGACCCAGGCACTGCCCATCCCAAAACCAGCAACGACGATTCCGGAGATCAGACCTGTTTTGGAAGTGGGGAACCATTTGAGCGCAGCAGGGCCAGCTGAGCCATAAACAAAACCGATACCGGAGCCCAAGAGGACACCAAAAGCAAGGGTGAAGATCCAGGGGGAGCTGGAGAAACTGGAAATGATCACACCGAGACCGGCCATCACGCCGCCAGCACTAACAATTGCGCGTGGGCCAAAACGAACCAGTAAACGTGCGCCGACGAAGGTCATCACGGAAAAGACGACACAGGCTACAGCATAAGGTAATGATTGTTGTGTCTCTGTCCAGCCCCATTCGATGGGGATATTGGCTTTGAAGATGCTCCATGCGTATAGTACGCCTAAGGCCAAAAGTGCGCCAGTGCCCGCGAAGGTAACTTGCCAACCCTTGTTTTTAACGGTGTTTGTGTTTTCCATGATCTGTTGAAACTCCTCTTTGAATATAATTTGTCAGACAACTTTGAAGACAGAATTATACGAAGTTGTCAGACAACTGTCAAGAAGTTGTCTGACAACTTGAGTAGACAAGCGGTTGGGATGAGAATGGTAGCCCGATTGAAGAGAAGTTGAAGGCGTTGGGTATCACGAATAAGGCGAATTTTGCAAATGGCGCGAATTTATGACACGGATTTGCACTGATTTAGCGGATATACACGGATTTAAACAAAAAGAGACGACGCATGCGTCGTCTCTTTTTGTTTGGTGTCGCCTAATTATTCAAAAAATTCCATTCTCATCTTTTCACTTTCTAAAAGAGCTGCGATTTCGCTATTCCCTGCTTTTTTTGCTAAGTCAATTGCTGTTAATCCTTCTAAATCTTTTTGGTTGATAAGTGCCAATCTCTGGCAACTCACACCTGTACCAGCCAATTTATAGATGATAGCTTTCACGGTTTTGAAATCTCCAATTTCTGCGGCGTAAAAGAGGGTGGTACGCTCCCTTTGGTCGGTTTTAAAATAGTCATTGGGTGGCATTTGGATTACCTGTTTAAAATACTGTCGAGGTTTCTAGTCCGCATAATTCATCTCGCCATATCTCTAGCATTTCTATGATTGCCTCAAAGCCTACACTGTCTGGAGATGCCATTTCTGTCAAAATCCCAGATAGTGGGTAATCAGTGCTTACCGGAAAGCCCACCGTTTCAAAAGCATCCTCTACATACTTTCTTTGTCTTTTATTTTTATCAAACGTCCATTCGCTATTGTATTTCCAATAATTTGCTGCGTGATTAATAATTTGAACTTTCATTAGGCTTTCTGAATATGTTGGACCTATTGATAGTGCTGTCCGTTTTTCAATTTTCAAGTAACCATAAACTGATGTTATATAAGTTTGACAAGCAGTAAACCCTAAGCCAGTAATATGTTCAGCTCTATCAAAATAGCCGAAACTATCAGCATCGTTTACTTGCATAGATTCTTGAATTATTTGAGTGAGAGGTTGATCAATTGTTTGTATAAGGTTTTTTATAAGATTAAGGTCGCAAATCAAAAGATTATATTTCATAATTCCTAACCCTCCTGTACCTTGATATAAAAATTCTTCCTATATGCACCCGTCTCCCCTAACAATCCCTTCACTGCGATAAAGAGTTCTTCCTTCACATATTTATCTGATGTCTGATGGCTGATGTCTGAAGTCTGCGATAGCTTCACATCATCTCCATCAACATCTGCCTCAACCTGCCCTCCCGCCGCCAGCCACTCTAACCCCAAGCGGATTGTGTCTTTGCGTTGGGCGGTGACTGCCGCGAGTGCGGAGATGGTTGTTTGTCCATCTTTTTTCGCAAGCGTATATTTCGCCAATCCTGCCAGATGGGCGAGAAATGCTGGAGCCGTGATTTCGGGCGGATTTATACCAACGAGATAAATTTTCTTCGGCTTCACCCGCTCCAAAATATCACGCCACACTTTTGCACTAGGTGGGGAAGTGAGGACTGCCAATATCTCTGATTCCTCTAACTCGTATCTGTTTTTCCCCTTAAATTCAGATTTTCCTTCAACAAAACTTTCAAATCTTCCAACTTTTAAACTTTCAACCTTCAAACCTTCAACATTCAACCGTACAACTTCTACTTCCTGTTTAGTTTCTTCTTCCTTAATTTCTTCTGTGATCTGAAATCCCACCATCTCCAAGGTCAACTGTGGACTTCCCTTATATTCTCCCGTTCGCATTTTGAAGGCTAAATCAAATTTACTTCCTTTGGGGGGGAGGTCTTCTTCTTCCGCGTTCCACCAGAGAATGGATTGGGCGTTTCCTTCCTTATCTTTAACCGTTAAACGCAGATGTTCTTTGTTTTTGCCAATTTTTGCGAAATGACTGAGAGTAAGATCTCGCGAGGCGAGAATCAGAGTCGGGTTTTGAGGTCCGAAGGGGGCGAGCTTGGTCAGGTCTGCGCTTAGGGTCAGATCCAAGTTTTTTAGGGGCAACCAAGCTGAAATCAGGCGCGTCTCGGCGGGGAGTCCCGCATCTCCCAAATTATCTAGAATCGTTTTGCTAATCCGCCTGCGAAATGCGGGGATTTTATCCGCATCTAAGGCCATGCCTGCCGCCATCGGATGACCGCCGAATCCGTGCAAAATATCACTCTGCGCGGCAATCGCTTTGGTGATATGGATGCCCGCCACCGAGCGCGCCGAGCCACGCGCCACACCATCTTCGCCGACCGAGAGCAAAATTACAGGTTTGTGATAACGCTCGCCGAGCCTGCTGGCGGTAATGCCGATTACGCCGGGAGCCCAATTTTTTTGTGCCAAAATGAGGGCAGCAGTTTCTTTGAGTTGCGGATTTTGGTCAATTTGGGCTTCGGCAGCGGCGTAAATTTGTGAGGTGAGCAGGCGGCGTTGGGTATTTAGCCCTTCGAGTTGGGTGGCGATCACGCGGGCGCGGGCGGGATTTTTGGTGGTGAGAAATTCGACCATGATATTGGCATCGCCGAGCCGCCCGATGGCGTTCATGCGCGGGGCGATGCCGAAGCCAATATCGCCTTCGTTCACGGTGAGCGGGTTGATGCCCGCTACTTCGTAGAGCGTTTGCAATCCGAGCCGTTTGGTTTGACGCAATTCTATTAGCCCACGCTGGAGCAGGTAGCGCGCGTCTCCATGCAGGTCGGCGACATCGGCGGTGATGCCTAATGCAACCAAATCAAGCAAGTGCTCTGGTTGCAGACCGTTGACGGTGGACGGTGGGCGGTCTTCGGTCTTCGGTCTATCATCTGCGAGCAGTTTTTCCGCGAGCAAATAGGCTACGCCTACGCCGGGCAAAGTTGAGAGTGGGTGTTCTTCGGGCAGTCGTTTTGAGTTGACGACAGCGACCGCTGGTGGCAATTTTGGCGGTAAATCGTGGTGGTCGGTGATGACCACATCCACACCGCGCTCGTTTGCGTATTCCACCGCTTCGATTTCGCTCACGCCGGTATCGCAGGTGAGAATCACTTCTGCGCCATTATCGATGACTTCTTTTAAAAATGGGATTTTCATCCCATGCGATTCAGTGGCTCGAATGGGGATATGCCAGTGGACATTTGCGCTGAGGGATTGAAGGGTCTGGACGAGAAGTGCTGTGGATGTCTGCCCGTCCACATCGAAATCTCCCCAAACGCAGATCGATTCGCTCTTGTTTATAGCTTGCTCAATTCTGTGGACAGCTTCTCTCAACCCAGGCATTTCCCAGCCATTCGTTGGCCTGTACTCGTTCGGGTCAAGAAAGGCTTTTGCATTTAATACATTGTCAATCCCGCGCCGAAGTAGAGTCTGCTCAGCGATGGGGTGTAAATTAAGTTCAGCAAATGATTTGGGGACTTCTTGGGTGGGGGGCGTTATCCATTTTGTCATGGGGGAATTTTATCAGGAAAAAATAGAACGCGGATTTTACGGATTGAACGGATTCTTGCAGATTTACTACGGGTAAAACAAAAAAGGTTTTAAATCTGTGTGAATCCGCCTAATCTGCAAAATCCGCGTTCTATAAAAACTTCACATCCTTTCCGCAATCTCTTCACAATTCCTTCATAAGATAAAGAGATACTAGGAACATAAAATACTATTCAATCAATTCAATAGGAGAATTAAAATGAAGAAAGTAAGTATATGGAAAGTTGTGATGGGCTTGGTAGTTATCGCCCTTTTGGTCGGTGCCGGTGGCATGATATTCCGCGCAGGCTATGCTCGCGGCGTGATGTCGGATGTCTCGTTTGAAGAGATGCCTTTTGCGGATGGTAATTATGAAGGCATGATGCCTTATGGCGGTCATTACGGAATGCGTGGCTATTACGGCTACAGCCATTTTTCATTCGGTAGAATGCTCTTTGGCGGATTTGTCTTCTTCCTCTTCGTTGGTGCAATGTTCCGTTTCTTCGGAATGCGCCGATATGGTTATGGAATGCCCCCATGGGCAATGCATAAAATGCACCGAGCCTATGGCCGTGAAGGTAAAGGCGGTCCGTGGATGCACCACGATCACCCTTGTTGGGACGAGAAAAAATCTGATGACGAGGACGAAGCTGAAGAAGAATCTGAAGCCTAGACTTTGCTAGAATTCCATAAAATCTCCCTGAGTTTATTGCTTGGGGAGATTTTGTGGGATAATCTGGTATCACGAATAAAGCCGAATGGTGCGAATTAAACGAATGTTTTGTACACAACCAAACTAAGCATTTATTCGTAAGATTTGAAATATTCGTATCTATTCGTGATAAAAAGGTAATATTTATGGCAGAAACAATCCTCATTATCGAAGACGAACCCAAGGTAGCCCGTCTCGCACGTGACTATCTTGAAAAGAATAATTATCGAGTCCTTATTGCCAACGATGGCAAAAGCGGACTTGCCACTGCTCGCGGCGAAAAACCCGATTTGCTCGTCCTCGACCTCTTGCTCCCCGAAATGGATGGCTTAGACGTTTGCCGCGCACTTAGGCGCGAATCAGATATTCCTATTATCATGCTTACCGCCCGCGCCGAAGAGACCGATAGATTAATTGGTTTAGAATTGGGCGCAGATGATTACATCACCAAACCTTTTTCCCCGCGTGAATTGGTCGCTCGCGTCCGCGCTTTGTTGCGACGTGCAAAAGGGAGAGTTTATCAGTCGGGCATCATCCGTGTTGGTGATTTGGAACTCAACACTGAAAGCCATACCCTAAACCTAGCAGGAGAAGATATTCATCTCACGCGTATCGAGTTTAATCTACTCGAAACAATGGCGCGGCATCCAGGTCAAATCTTTTCACGAGCGCAATTATTAGAAAATTTGCACGGTGTAGCTTATCTTGGCTACGACCGTAGTATTGATGCGCATATTAAAAATCTGCGCCGAAAAATTGAAAATGATCCCGCCGAGCCGAAGTATATTCTCACCGTTTATGGGGTGGGGTATAAGTTTGGTGGGCAGTGAATCAGTGTTCAGTAAAGCAGTGGTCTACGAGATCAACAACGCCTGAAGGGCTTCCATGAACTGAGCAGGTGGCTATTGCCCCGCTTTGGAGAAGAAAAACAGTGACCCAAAAGAAAAAAGAAGAAAAAACAGAAAAATGCGATGCGTCTTGGCGCGAAAAAAGATGGGAGCGTTGGCAACACTTCCCCTATAGACATGCGCACCACGAGAGTAAAAGTCGCTTTTTGTGGCTTCGGTTTATTGGATTCTTTCTCTTCATCAGCATCCCTTTGCTCGCAGTCGGTGGGTTTATTGGCTCAGTATATAGAATGGATGGCATGATGCCTGTTGAGCGTTACCATTCACCTTCTCCCTTTGGATTTCTCTTTTGCACCGCGCCTGTAATTATTATTGGCTTGCTTGCCTATTTCGGTACGCGCGCCTTCCGTAAAATGGGCACACCCCTTGCCAATGTGATGACTGCCGCCGATGCCGTTGCTGACGGTGATCTTTCTGTCCGCGTTCCAGAACGGGGTCCTGGGGAAATTCGGCGGCTCTCAGAATCTTTTAACCGTATGGTCGACGAACTCGCGCGTGCCGACCAGCAACGTAGAAATATGACCGCCGATGTTGCCCATGAACTCCGCACGCCTATCCATATTTTGCGTGGCAATCTCGAAGGCATTCTCGACGGCATTTACGAATCTACACCAGAGCAAATCGAAATGATGCTTGACGAAACCAGTCTTCTCACACGCCTTGTGGACGACCTTCAAACTATTTCTCTCGCTGAAGCGGGGCAGTTGCCGCTCAATCTCGCGCCCGTCAATATCGTCGAATTGCTGGAAGATGTAAAAACCAGCTTCAGCGCACAAGCAGAAGAAGCGCAGATTTCTTTAACGGTAGATGTGGATGATGCGGATTTAACGGTAGATGCTGACGCAGGGCGACTTGACCAAGTTCTGAGCAATCTCGTAGCTAATGCCCTGCGATACGCTCGTGCGGAGACTTGCCTCTGCCTACAAGCGGAATCAAGCCCCAAACACGTGCGGCTCCAAATCCGTGACGAGGGGCAGGGGATTCCATCCGAAGATCTTCCCTTCATCTTCGACAGATTCTACAAATCCGACAAATCCCGCAATCGTGAAAAAGGCGGTAGTGGGTTGGGATTGGCAATCGCAAAAGAAATCGTCCAATTGCATGGCGGGACAATAAAAGTAGAAAGCGAATTGGGTAAAGGTACGACCTTCACCATTGAACTCCCCCGATAATATAAAAAGCGGAGACTTGAAATGCAAGTCTCCGCTTTTTTCTTTTACTGATTACTGAAAATTGATTACAGTCCTACGGACCAGAAACAACTGCGTGCCCAGCAGACATCCAGCCCTGAATGCCGCCTGCAATGCTCGTCACGCTGGTATGCCCAGCTTGGAGCAAAATATCGCGTGCAACCTGTGAGCGATTGCCAGAATTGCAAATGATAATGACTTCTTGGTCAAAAGGCACTTCGCTAACACGGGATTCCAGCTCATCAAGCACAACCATCGCTGCACCATCAACGTGATATTCTTCCCATTCGGGCTGGGTGCGTACATCTAGCAAGAAGGCCCCATCTTGGAACATTTGATAGCCCATCTCAGTATTGATTTCAGCGGGGAGGCTGTTTACCGTTGCGGGGGCAGAGCCTGAGTTAGCTGCGATAAAGACAGCAACAATCGCGATGACAACCACGGCAATTGCAATCCATCGTTGTTGCTGCGTTTTCTTTGTGTTTTCTTTCTTTTTTGTTCTACGTCGTTTTTTAGTCATAATAATCTCCTTTGGGATTTATGGTTTAGATGAGTTTGGGGCAGAAAAGTTACATAAATGACCACAATACGGATAAGACAAATGGTAGTGAGAGATAACCATTTTGGAATAGTGGGGTTCATGATTTATATATGATATTATATACTGTAATTGTCTAGTTATAATGCTCTTTTCCTTATATCCCATCATAGAATATCACTGAAGACAAAAATCGGTACTCATCCAAATTTTATGGATGAGTATGAGGTTTAAATATGGCTATTCAGGCTAATCCTTATACAATCCCATTATTGTTTTCTGGTACGATCACATTTGGTCTTGCAATTTTTGCTTGGAGGCGTCGCCAAGTTACAGCCGCTGTGCCGACGGCATATGCTTTGCTGGGTACAAGTATTTGGTCTTTTGCGGATGCCTTACGCTGGGCGTCCGCGAACTATACCACACAGGTGTTTTTTGCAAAAATGGTCGTGATAGGTTCTTATTCATTGACAATCGCCTTCGTTTTTGTTGTATTACACCATGCTGGATTAAAGAAATTTGCCAACTGGCGTTTAGCTTCGCTCATTTTATTATTTTTGCTACCCTCGTTTATTCTTATCTGGACAAACGAATACCATCATCTGTATTGGTCAAATGTTAAATCCGTTGCCATAGGGAGCTTCACAGGATTAGACCGCCAAATGGGATTTGCTTATTGGTTAGACATCAGTATCAATTACATATTTATCTTTGTAGGCATCATGATCCTTTTCAATGCCTATTTTAGAAGTGGGTTTATTCATCGTAAACAAATGCAGGCGATACTTCTTGCCGCGGTCTTTCCTCTCTTGGGGAATATCGCCTCTCTTCCCCAAATCGCGATCTTCCCATATCTTGACCTAACGCCCTTCAGTTTTACATTATCTGGAATAGCATTAGCCTATGCTGTTTTCCGCTATCAGTTATTCTATTTTGTACCCATGGCGCGGCGGGCTATCATCCATGATTTGCAGGATGGTGTGGTTGTGGTAGATAAAAATATGCATATCACAGATATCAACCCCAGTGGAAACGAGATTTTGGGAGTTGATAAAAAAACAATCATTGGAGCTCCGCTTGAGCGTGTAATTCCTGGTTGGGAGGAGTTGATCGAGAGTCATGGAGGCATCGATAATTTGCAAGAACGCCAAGTTGAGATAAAAGAAAGATTCTTTGAATTGCGCGTTTCACAGATTTTGAATGATGAAGGGCAACTATTTGGTAATGCACTTTTTTTGCATGATGTCTCCGAACATTTACGAATAGAAGCTGATCTCGAGGAAGTGCAACGAACCTTTGCTTCTGTTCTTGATACGCTTGAAGATAGTTATTTTGAAACTGACCTTGCAGGTGTTATCACCTATGTGAACGCTGCATTTACCAAAAATCTAAAATTCTCTAAAGAAGAGGTTGTTGGCAAGCATTTCAGGCATTTCGTTCACCAAAGATCTATACGAGATATAGTTGAAAATTTTCAAACGCTTTATGAAACGGAGAAAGTACAAAGGTTAACAGAGTATCATTTTGTCCGGAAAAATGGGGAAGAAATAATTGGAGAGATTTCCGTCTCGCTAATCAGAAAGGGGAAGGAAGTAATCGGCACGAGGGGTCTTATTCAAGATATCACTGCCAGAAAAAAAGCTGAAAATATTGTTAGAGAAGCCAGGGATAAAGCAGAAACCATTGCTGGAGAATTAGCAGCGATCAACCATGTTGCAACTATTGTAAATAAGTCATTAGATTTGGATGAAACTGTCCAGGCAGCATGCGAAGAAATTGTGAAAATCTTCCCTGTGCGCAATACATCAGTGGGTTTGCTGGACAGGGATCAAACCCGACTGGAAATTACTGCATTTCATTCAATCAATCCCGCCGAAGAGAATATTCGTGGCATGGTTTTGACTTTCGAGGGAAATATCGCATCACAGGAAGTAATTGATAATAAAAAAACGGTGGTGATCGAAGATGCACAGAATGACCCTCGGACAGAGCCTATCCACGAAATGGCGAGGGCAAGTGGGGCACGATCTTATATGATCGTACCCTTATTAGCGCGTGGTAGAGCAATCGGCATTATAGGAATGCCAGCAAAAAACCCTGCTCATACTTTCACTGAAAAAGAAACCAAATTAGCTGAAACGATTGCTAGTCAGATTGCCGCAGCTGTGGACAATGCAAGATTATATGGTCAAACCGAAATGGCCTTAGACACTGCCAAGCGAGATCTAGAAATTGGACATGAGATCCAATCTGGTTTCTTCCCAGAAGTTGTTCCCCAAATTCCTGGGTGGGATATTGCAGCGTATTTTCAAGGCGCCCGCCAAGTTGCTGGTGATTTCTACGATGTATTTCAATTCAAAAACTCCCCTTTTACCGCTTTCGTCATTGCAGATGTCTGTGATAAAGGGGTAGGGGCGGCCCTTTTCATGGTTCTTTTCCGTAGCCTTTTACGAGCATTTAGTGATGAGCCTGTTCGTGGTGCGAATATTCCAGAACGATTAAAAGAAATTGTCCTGAAAACAAATATTTTTATTGCCGAATATCATGGTCAATCGAATATGTTCGCTACGATGTTTTTTGGCATTCTTGATCCCGACAGTGACACCCTATATTATATCAATGGAGGGCATGAGCCACCCATTATGATGGATAAAGAGGGTAAGGTTACCCAAAGAATTAGGCCAACTGGCCCTGCAGTAGGTCTCTTCTCGGATATGAGTTTTACCGTAGAAGAGATTCAATTTAATAAAGGTGATATATTGGTTAGCTTTACCGATGGCGTGCCAGATGCAATTGATGATGCGAGAGAATTGTTTTCTGAAAAGCGATTGCTAAAGAGCATCCAGGCACCATGGACTTCCGCGTTCAGCATGCTCTATGAACTCAACGCAGACTTGCAAAAACATATTGGAGAGCAAGCTCAATTTGATGATGTTACTCTGCTATCGCTGAGACGAAAACATACACTAAAAATAGATCATCATGCAATTTGTCGTATTGCAGATACTAAGGCATTGAGCGAGTTGCGAGAATTTGCTGAGCGGGCGGCGATAGAATGTAACCTGAGCCATGACATTGTCTTTGCCTTTAAATTGGCAACTGAAGAAATTTGTACAAATATTATTCAATATGGATATGAGGGAGAAAATTCAGGTTTGATTTCGTTGGCATTTGAATGCGGTGATCGCTCAGCCATATTGACCATTAAAGATGATGGGAGATATTTCTCACCTGATCAGGCTGAGGCTCCTGATCTTGGAGAGAATTGGGAAGAAAGAAAAATCGGAGGTTTGGGCATTCACTTTGTCAAAGAGCTAATGGATCATGTATCCTATAGTAGAGATGAGAAGAATACGAATACCCTTATTTTAGAGAAGATATTAGAGCCTACAGAAGAGTAGAAAATTATGGATATATATGATAAACAAATCGAGGATGTTACCATCATCACAATTGATGGCAATATTGATACCCTGACTGCCCCAAGAATCATGAAGCATATTAAAGGATTGATTTCCAATGGCAAGGCTAGATTAGTTGTTGATTTTAGTGCTGTTGATTACACCAGCAGTGCCGGCTTGCGGGTGTTATTGGGAACGGTTAAGGAAACCCGTGCCAAAGGCGGTGATCTATTTCTTTTTGATGTTCAACCAGACGTAGAGAGAGTCCTTAGTCTGAGCGGCTTCACGAGCATCTTGGAAATCGTTCCTGATATTGATACTGCTGTAAATAAATTTTCTTAGAAAGCTATCTCATGAATGATATACGGGGGAATTAAAAGGGCCATAATAAAGGCAACACTAACATCGTAATCGCCATCGAAATTAAGATCATCGGTGCGCCGATTTTCATATAGTCGCTGAAGCGATAATTCCCCGCACCCATGACGAGGGTGTTGACGGGCGAGGCGACGGGTGACGCAAATGCCATCGAAGCCGCGATTGCCACAGACATCAGCAAAGCATGAGGTTGGATGCCTAAATTTTGTGCAATCGCAAAAGCGAGCGGGGCAATCAGCACCGCGGTGGCAGTATTCGAGAGCACTTGGGTGAAAATAGATGTGGTGATAAATAATCCACCAATAACCCAAATGGGGCTGAGCGCACCAAGTGCGATAGTCAGATTTGATGCGAGCAAATCAATAAGGCCAACGCTTACTAAAGCCGCGCTCATGGGCAACATCCCTGCGACGAGAACGATGCTTTTCCAGTTGATGAAATTATAGGCTTCATCTATGGTGAGGCAGCCTGTTAATATCATCAAGACAGCGGCAAGCATGGAGGATGTTGTTAGTGGCATAAACTCACCAACCATCATAATTAACATGCCCAGCAGAATAATTCCTGCCAGTGGAGCTTTATCTTTTTGCGGTGGTCCTTGCATCTCTTCAGGATGCCCCATCACGACAAAATCGCGACGTTTTTTGCGCAAGGAAAGGATATTTTCCCATGAGCCTTGCACAAGCAGGATATCGCCAAACTGCAAAGGTGTGGTTTTCAAATTAAGAGTTTCTTTTACACTGGGGCGTTGAATCCCGAGAACCGTCAGCCTATATATACGCCCGAAACTCAAATCTGTCAGTGTTTTGCCAACCAAGCGAGAGCGTTGCGGAAGCAAAACTTCGGCGATGCCTACTTCTTCGTTGCTGATGGCGTGTTCATCGGCGCGTTTGGCGGGTTGCACGCCCAAATTCCACGAAGCGGCAAGATGAGTTATATCGGTTGTTTCTCCTTGGATAATGAGCAAGTCATTGGGTTGGAAAGTGGTCTCAACAGAGGGTTTCATCCCTTTGGCTTTGTCGGCTTGCCAAACTAAACTCGTTTCGCCTAATTTGACCATTGTGCGGGCTTCGGGTTTGCGCCGAATTTCGAGAACAGTTATATTGAAACGTGCGCCCAAATCTGCTTCGGCGATGCTTTTGCCAACCAGCGTAGATGCCGCTCGGACACGCAGACGATAAAGATTATCGGGGAGGCGATAACGCTCGGCAATCTCCTCCGGTGTCTCAAAGCGTAGCAAGCCCCTCGTCCGCGCGCGATCCGGCAACATCTTCTTCCCAATCGTGACCATGAAAAGAATCCCGCTCGCGATCAGGATCAATCCAATCGGAGAATAATCAAAAAACTGAAAAGGCTCTAGCCCATTTTCATGCAAAAGATCGCTGACGATGATATTTGGCGGCGTGCCAATGAGCGTAGCAGAGCCACCGAGTAGCGCGCCAAAAGAGAGGGGGATGAGTAATTTGGATGGGCTGAGTTGGATGCTGGATGCCATGCTGATGACGGCGGGGAGCAAAACGGCGACTGTGCCCGTATCGCTCATGAACGCAGACAGGATTGCCACCGTGAGCATGACGGCGGTCATTAGGCTTGCTTGCCCGCCCCCTGCGACTTTGAGAATCTGCCTGCCAATAGACGCGGCGAGACCCGTTTGTAAAATTGCGCCGCCAATGACGAATAGCGATGCAATAGTGAGAACAACCGGGCTGGAAAAACCAGCAATTGCTTCGGATGGTGTGAGTAGTTTTGTGACCATCAGCGTGATGACAACGATGAGTGCAACTACATCCACGCGTAACCATTCGGTGATGAAAAACAGAATGGCAAAGGCGAGTATGCCGAGGGTGATGAGCATTTGGGTTGTCATAGTGAGAATTATACTTTTTTATCACGAATGTGGCGAATTGAACAAATATTGCAAATAAGTACTTAGTCTTTTAATGTAGAGGTGTTTATGATGCAACTCTCTCTGTTGAACAGGGTTTTATCACTCAAGCCCATTCAAAAGAAGGTGAAAAATGCGTAAAGTGAAAGAAATCTCAGCCTTTGATATTATTGGCCCGATCATGATCGGGCCCTCCAGCTCTCATACTGCGGGGGCAGTCTTTTTGGGGAAAGTTGCCAGAGCGGTTTTGGGACAAATGCCCACTAAAGTTGAAATCAATTTACATGGTTCTTTTGCAAAAACAGCAAAGGGGCATGGAACAGATAAAGCCCTGATCGCTGGTTTACTTAATCTCTCTGCACATGATGAGCGCATTAAAAGCAGTTTTGATTTGGCAAAAGAAGAAGGTCTGGACTATCAATTTAATAGTGTCGATCTAGGCGATGTGCACCCGAATTCAGTTCAATTTTTACTTTGGGGTGAAGATAAAGAAGCACAGGTTGTTGGGGCATCTGTTGGGGGTGGGGCTATCAAAGTTAATCGTGTGCAGGGGCGCAAAGTGAATTTTAACGGAGATCATGCAACCTTACTTATTTTCGGAAGAAACCAATCCGGCACCACCAATGATGTGACGGGCGCATTTGTTGAAAATAAAATTAATATTGCCTATTTGCGTGTTGAACGGCTTCGCCGTCAAAAGGAAGTTGTGATGGTCTTTGAAACGGATGAGCCAATCCCACTGAGGGGTATTAAAGCAATTCGCGCTCTCCCGTGGGTTGAGTGGGTTTGTCAGATAGATAAGATCGAGAGGTAATCCTATGTTTGAATCTCTACAAGTATTAGTCTTAGAAGCCGAAGAAAAGAAAAAAAGCCTTGCTGAAATTGTAATTGAAACCGAGACAGTAGCGTCTAATCTGTCTATGGAAGATGTACGCTTAGAAATGAAAAAACGCTTGCAGATAATGAAAGAAAGCACGCAACAAGGTTTGGAGCGCCCAGTCAAGTCGGTTAGCGGTATTAGCGGGGGGAGCGCGTTCACCTTTTGGCGTTGGTTGGAAGATGGGAATAAGCCCGTCTCTGGCTCAATATTGAGCCGCGCGATGGCCAGAGCCTTATCGGTGAACGAAGTCAACGCCGGGATGGGATGTATTGTCGCCACACCCACAGCGGGATCAGCAGGCATTTTGCCGGCGACTCTCCTTACTTTGCAGGAGAGCCATCATTTTTCAGATGATGAAATTATAGATGCCCTTTTTGTCGCTTCTGGGATTGGGATGGTGGTCGTTAATCGCGCAAATGTATCAGGGGCGATGGGGGGCTGCCAGGCCGAAACGGGAAGCGCAGCAGCGATGGCGGCTGGGGCGAGTGTTGCGCTTTTGGGCGGGACTCCACGCCAATCCGCCCACGCCGTCGGGATCACGCTTAAGAATATGTTGGGTCTCGTTTGTGATCCAGTAGCCGGATTAGTGGAAGTTCCCTGCGTTAAACGGAACGCAGCTGGGGTGGCACAATGTTTTGTGGCGATTGATCTTGCTTTGGCAGGCGTGGAGAGCATCATCCCACCTGACGAAGTGATCGACGCGATGGCAAATATTGGCAAAGTGATGGATAAAAACCTAAAAGAGACCGGGATGGGTGGCTTGGCTGCCACCCCAACAGGGAAGCGTTTGGCGGCAAAGGTTTGGCAAGATTCCAAATAATATGAGAAAAGAAAAATTACTTCGCCTATTTACCTTTAACCAAAGCTTTCACTGGTTCATGACGGGATTGATCATTCCAGTTCTCACACTTTTGCTATTGAAAAAAGAATTAGACCTTTTTCAAGTCGGGATTGTTTTGGGTATCTACTCTGGCTTTGCGATTTTATTTGAGCTTCCAACCGGAGGCTTGGCTGATTCTATTGGCAGAAAACGAGTTTATTTAATTTCTTTGGTCGTATCTTTTGGCGCGATAATATGCCTTCTTTTTGCTCAAGGCTTTTCGGTACTTTTAATTTTTGGCTTTATGCTCATGGGCGCTGCGCGTGCACTCTCTTCAGGGACTTTAGATGCCTGGTTTGTGGATGAATTTCGCAAGATCGAGCCTGATGGCAATTTGCAGGCAGCGCTGGCCAAGGCTGGGATATTTATCCCGATTGGTCTGGGCATTGGGGCATTACTGGGCGGTGTCTTACCGATGACTTTGGGTAAGCTTACAACTCAGGTACCGGGTTTTGATATTTATTCATCCAATTTGTTGGTCGTGCTTTTTTTTCAAATTCTTCAGTTCTTCCTGACTACTAAATTGATCTCTGACCCAAGGTCTACAGCAAGCAATGGCGGGATAATAGACGGGTTTAGGCAATTTCCTACGGTTATTTCAGGTTCAATTCAGTATGGCTTGAAAAACAGGATCGTCTTTTTGCTCGTACTTTCTACTACGGCCTGGGGATTTGGGATTTCAGGGGTTGAATTATTATGGCAGCCACAAACCAAGAGTATTCTGGGCTCTGACTCTCAAACATGGATATTCGGTGTGATGAGTGCCGGATATTTTGTTGCGAGTGGTTTAGGTAGTTTCATCGTCACCCCAATCTCTAAGCTTTTCAACGACAATTACCAAAATCTTTTGGCCTTCTTTCGTTTTCTGATGGGGGCTACTTTAGTTATCTTGGCGATGCAGGCAAATATAACCTCCTTTATTGGGCTTTATTGGTTGCTTTTCATTTTTAACGGCGTGATGAATTCTCCCCACGCGGCATTATTGAACGACAATATTCCTGAAGAACAGCGCTCCACTTTACTTTCTTTTGAAGCATTGATGCTGCAAATTGGAGGGCTGCTTGGCTCTGTGGGCTTGGGCTATCTTTCGGATAATTTATCCATTCCCACAGCATGGTTCGTTGGTGCTGGGATATTGATCTTATCCAGTTTTTTCTATATTTTCCTGCCAAGGCAAAAGGAGAAAATACAAGCTATCTAAGGAAACTAGACTTTTATAGCCTCTTGCACCAGCGCATCAAAAAGCTTTTGTTGCGTCGGGTCACTCGCAGCCGTGATTTCTGGATGCCACTGCACGCCGAGCATCCAGGGTAATGTTGTGTGTTCGATACCTTCAATAATGCCATCGGGGGCAAGAGCGGATACATGTAGATCGGGCGCGAGTTCTTTGATCGCTTGATGATGGCCAGAGTAAGTAGAAACGAGATTGCTTCGCATTATTTTTGCTGACAATGAATCAGATTGAAGATTGACTTCGTGTACTCGCCAGACTCCATCATCGCCGCGATGAATATCTTTGGGGATTGTATCCGCTACATGCTCGTGGAGTGAGCCTCCCAAGGCAATGTTGAGAACCTGCATCCCACGACAAATGCAGAGGGTGGGGATGTTTTTTACCGCAAGAAGATGACTAGCGAGAGCAAGTTCAAATTCATCGCGTTCTTTATCGTGTTTCGTAAGTTGCGGATGTTCGGGATCGCCACCATAAACCGAAGGGTGAATATCTGCCCCACCTGTCAGAATTACTCCATCTACCCTTTCTAAAACTGACTCAATATTTTTCTGGCCAGGGGGAAGCAAGATCGGCATCCCACCAGCACGTCGTACGGCATCAATATAGAGGGCGGGTAGCGAATAATGCTCTTTATACCAGGCAGTTGAGATATCTTTTTCATAGCGTCCGTAAGTTGTTAGGGCAATAATTGGTTTCATTTTCTTCCTTCTTGGATAATTAGTTTTAGGGGGTATTATACTTTTTTAGACGGAAATTTTTAACATGAATTACGCGAATTTGGAATGTGATTCTACGCTTTCATGATAAGTGCTTGATTTTGCAAAGCGAGTCTGTATAATGGATATTGAATGCTATCTGACGTAAGGAGGTAGGAATATGTCTGTATATAGAACTCGTTGGTTGCGTTTCTTGTCTATTTTGATTGTTTTTAGTCTACTTATTGCTTGTAATTTGCCCCAAAATACGATTAATTTCTGGGTGGAATATCTTACAGAGCCATTTGCTGATTCGAATGTGGCGAAATGCAAAGAGGAAGGAGGCGTTTGGGATGTTCATACAGAGAAGTGTATCCCTCTCTCGACTTTGCCATCTGTTGTTCCTCCAAATAAAAATGATAATCTGGACCCGCCCCCTCCAGAACCATTGCCAGATGAGGAGAGCGATGCCGCGCCTTTGCTGGCTCTTGATGAAGAACTCCCTGGTGATGTGACGATGGTTGGCGCGCTGACCGTGCGCTTGATCCCGCTTGATGTACGTGTGCTTGATAACCCGCCTGATACCATTGCAATTGCTCAATATAGCACAACACCTCCTCCCGCAAATGTGATCATTGAAAGCGCAGGTGGTTTATGGAAATCTGGTGATGGTGAGAAAATCGCCCTCTATGGTGGCGGGGATTGGATCTCAGCAACATGCAGCGACCAAAACGTGACGGCTGTTGGCGTGCGTTTTGAATCGGATGAGAATGATGGTTGGGTGCGCGTTTTAGTAGACGGTGCAGAAGTATGGCAAGGCAGCATTTACGGCGGGAATCCCGGCTCTGCAGAGGGGATGTTCCTTTATTATCTCGAAATTTCGGGGCTTGTACCCGGTGTGCATACGATCAAAGTCGAGAATTTGGGCATCAATGGAAAAGGTGGCGGTGATGATGCCGCTATGCGCTACTTCGGCTTCTCATCTACTCCGGTTTCTGGTTATAGTCCTTAATTAATAATTTATCTAAGGAGGTTGGATATGTCTACTCAGGGAACTCGGCGTTTCAATTTATCAATCATCCTGATCGTTTTTAGCTTATTAATGGCTTGTATTTTGCCTCAGAAAATGGAAGAAACCTTTGTGGATATTTTTATTGATACAGAGGAAGAACGTTGTATCCAAGAGGGTGGAGATTGGCACTACGCCGAAAAGATAAAGAGATGGGTTTGTTTAACGGATATTGCCCCGTTCATGCCTCTCGACGAAAGCGAGGATAATGCGGAAGCACCTTCACAGGTGGAGGCGCCATCAGAAGTGGATACCTCCGTCCCCGATGGCACCTATATCGGGACAACGACGCTCCCTGACTATTGGGATAATCTTAACTGGGCGGGAACCATCGAAGAAAACGCGATCACGATCATCGTTGCTGCCGATGGGAGTGTGAGCGGGGTCATGATCGCTGTAGGAAAAGGATATAAATCTGACCCCATTGATGGTTGTGTATCGCAAATTAATTTCTATACAGAAGCTGCACTCAGTGGGCAGCTCACAGAAATAGGTGGGCCGATTGATTTTCAGATAACACGCACAAAGGAGATTTGGCGTAGCGGTTGCCCCTCTGGTACGGAAACAACAACAGAAAGCGGAAATATGCAAGCACAGGTGTCTATTATTGATAATCAGATCATCAGAGGAGCTGTGCCGAATTATTTTAGCATCGAGACAAGGAAGCGGTGAATTTTTAACACGAATTACGTGAATTTGGCGAATATCACAAATGAAACCACTTCATAATGAAGTACCTTACTTGGGGAACACCTGAAATATGATAATATAGGTAGACAAAAGCGCAATATCTTGGAGTTTAAATTTTAGACTAAGGAGAAAGACGATGAGTCAATATATTATTACTTACCTCGGTGGCAATCAGCCATCTACCCCTGAAGAAGGGAAGCAACATTTCGCAAAATATCAAGCGTGGTTATCTTCATTGGGAGAAGCAGCTCTTAGCCCGATGAATCCTTTTAAGGATACGCACACTGTAAACCCTGACGGGACTGCCAGCGCTGGAAGCACCACGTCAATGTCTGGTTATACCATCATAGATGTTGATTCTATGGAGAAGGCACTGGAGATTGCAAAAGCTTGTCCTTTTCTTGATATTGGCGGCTCGTTAGAAGTCTCGGAACTGGTACAGATGCCAGACTAAAAATAACGGTAGCCAAGTTAAAGAGCAAACACGGATTTTGCGTTTTTCCTACAAAATCCGTGTTTTTCATCTACAGAGCTATTACGCAATACGGAATACGCAATACCTAAAGCGGCTCAAACCTCGCCGTAAAATGTTTCAAAAACTGTGGGGCATAGGTGAATTTATAACCACCAATCTCATCAGCGCGGGCAATGATTTTTGCAACTGTCTCAACGATATAGTCGAGATGGCTCTGCGTATAGGTTCTGCGCGGAATTGCCAAGCGTACCAACTCCAGATCAGGATAGACCATCTCGCCGGTGTCGGGGTCTTCGTAGGAGAACATGACTGAGCCAAGTTCCACGCCACGGATTCCGCCTTCGCGGTAAAGTTCTACGACGAGAGCCTGATCGGGGAGATCGGCGTGTGAGAGATGGGGAAGCAATTTGCCAGCATCAAGATAGACCGCATGTCCGCCTGCGGGTTGGATAACGGGGACGCCTATTTCAAGCAGGCGTTCGTTCAGGTAGGCAGTTTGTCCAAGACGGGATTTGAGATAATCTTCGTCTAGCCCTTCGCGTAAGCCGACTGCCATTGCATCCAGATCGCGTCCTGCTAAACCGCCATAAGTGGGGAAACCTTCGCGCATGATCAATTCGTTGCGTGCATTTTGGAAGAGAGTCTCGTCGTTCATACAGAGCAAACCACCGATGTTGACAATCGCATCTTTCTTCGCAGACATGGTCATCCCATCGGCGAGGGAGAAGAGTTCCTGAGTAATTTCTGTGGTGCTTTTATTCTCGTATCCCGGCTCACGCATCTTCACGAAATAGGCATTTTCGGCATAGCGGGCTGCATCAATGAAGAAGGGGATTTCATAAGATTTATAGACTTCAGCCACCGCGCGCATATTTTCCATAGAAACAGGTTGACCGCCGCCGGCGTTATTCGTGACGGTCATCATCCCAAAGGGGATATTTTCTACGCCAACCTCTTCAATGAAGGCTTTCAACTTGACTATATCCATATTCCCTTTAAAGGGATGTGGATTGGCAGGATCATAGGCTTCTTCGATCACTAAATTGGTCGGCCTGCCACCGCGTGAGCGGATGTTGGCATCAGTGGTATCGAAGTGCATATTATTGGGGACGTAGTTCCCTTCTTTGACGAGCATCGCACTCAAAATTCCCTCAGCGGCACGTCCTTGGTGGGTGGGGAGCCAATGTTGAAATCCGAAGATGTCGTTTACCGCCTCAGCAAGCCTAAAATAAGAGCGCGCCCCGGCGTAGCTTTCATCCCCGAGCATCATTGCTGCCCACTGATGCTTGCTCATCGCACCCGTCCCTGAATCCGTCAGCAGATCAATGAAAACATCTTCGGCTTTGAGCGCAAAAACATTATAGCCAGCTTCTTTGAGTGCGTTTTCGCGGGCTTCGCGGTCTAGTAATTTGATCGGTTCGACCATTTTAATTCTGTATGGTTCTGGCAAGTGTTTGGGCATTTTATCTCCTTAGTATTTTAAATTCTCCCCCAAAGGGGGAGATGTCCGAGGGACAGAGAGGGCAAGAAACAAAAATTGCCAAGGAAAGCGTAAAAGCTTATACCTTGACAACTGGGTGTGCCCCTGGGCGTATTCGAATGTGAACTACTCGTGAAATTCTAACACAAAAAATCTTGTATAATGAAGCTATGAGAAAAATTCGCCTTTTACTTGCCGCTTTTATTTTGCTGCTCTCCTTAAGCCTGCTGATTTGGGCATCGCTACCAACACTGGATGAGAGTCGCGTTTTGCCCATCCCGCCCACCGATCTGCAACTCCCAACGCCGAGCGTATTCATCTACTATGGGGAGATTTGAAATGACACGGAAATGGATTTTTGTTTTTCTGGGATTGGGATTTCTGTTTTTGATTCTCGGTTGTGGTGTAGCCGCTCCAGCGGGAGAAGCTCCTGCCGCTGAAGAGCCAGCCGCAGAAGCCCCTGCAGAGGAAGTGATGCCGCCGAGTGCGCTCCCAACCCAGGGCTTGCCCGTTCCAACACAGGCAGTTGCCGCCATTCCACGTATTCCCGAAAAACGGCTTCTGACGCTTGAGTTCCCGCCCAAAATTCGTGCCGGTGATTCTGATCTCATCCGCCTAACCCTCGAAGTGGACGATTTAGGCAATATCACCCCCACAGCCGAGATCGATGGTCATGAGGTCAGTGGGGAGGTAATCGAAATCCCTGATCTATACGAAACGCATAATATCATCGCAGAGTCTCGGCTCGATATGGCCGGGGTGCAAATTATCCCGACAGAGCTGATCAGCGAGCCGCTTCTTCGTGGGGAATCGGTCACCTTTTATTGGAGCATCAGCGCAGAAGATGCGGGCGAATATAGAGGTATCGTTTGGCTTTATTTGCGTTTTCTGCCCAAAGAGGGTGGCGAAGAGATGACTCGCACCATCTCAGCCCAACAAATCGAAGTAAAGGCGACCAAGCTCTTTGGTATTCTGTCTGCCAGCCCCGCAAAAAAGTTGGGAGCAATCGGCTCTTTTTTCGGAGCACTTTTGGGCTTCCCATTTGTGGATGATGTGTTTAAGTTTTTATGGAAGAGGGTGAAGAGGTAGTGGGTTTAAGGTTGGATGTTGAAGGTTTAAAGTTGGAGATAACTAAAAGTAGCGGCGATTGAGTAGAGTGACAGTATTATCGTCACCCGTAGAAAAATCAAAGCGGGTTCAAAAGATATATTTTTCTTATAAACTTGCTTTGATTTCGGTACGGCGAAGAGCACCGCCCACTCAATCGCCACTATCATAATGATGCTCAGCTCTAAGTAGATAGTCAAAACATGATCTCAAAAGGCCAAAATCTTTGACGAGCAACTTATCCACAATATAGGGGTTATTTTTGCAAGAAACGTACCTTTTTTCTGTGCATATTTTCACAATAGGATATATATGACAAACATCATACGAAAAGCGGACGTGGGTTAGTTGGGCTAAAAAAAGCCCTATGGTAGAATCTTTTCGCTATCTTGGCAGTGTTTATTTTAATAAATGGAGTGTTTATGCAAAGTCCATGGATTTACGTTGGTATATTTGTTTTAGTCGGGATGCTGATTCCCATTGCGGCGATTGTGATTGCCCGATTTTTGGCACCTCGCAAGCCAAATGCGATCAAGCAAAGCACTTATGAGTGCGGTATTGAGACGGTAGGCGATAGCTGGATTCAGTTCAAAGCGCAATATTATATTTTTGCGTTGGTTTTTCTGATTTTCGATGTTGAAACTGTTTTCCTTTTCCCTTGGGCAGTTTCTTTGAATAAATTACCGCTTTTTGCTGTTTTTGAAGGAATTATTTTTATCCTGATCTTGCTCGCTGGGTTAATCTATGCTTGGAAGAAAGATATGCTAGAGTGGGTATAGCACCTGCGAATGAATTTCAAAGGCTGATAGGAAAAAACTACCTTTCAGCTTTTTTTCTGTGTAAGGAGTAACTCATGGAATTTTGGAACGATCCAATTACTACGATCTTTAACTCGCTTTTGAAATCTTTCACGAGCGGGGGGATGTCTGAAGGTTTGGCAACTGTCCTGATTTATCTAATCGGGATTTTGCTTTTTGTTACCTTCGCGATGGTTTTAGACATTTTCCTGGTCTGGATCGAGCGCAAAGTGGTGGCACGTTTTCAAGATCGCTTAGGACCAAATCGCTTGGGTCCTTTTGGCATTTTTCAGCCCTTTGCTGATATTGTCAAATTGCTGATTAAAGAAGACATCACCCCCGTTGGTGCAGATGTGATCATGTTCAATCTTGCCCCAATTTTCTCGATGATGTCTGTCCTTTTGCTTTGGGCGATTATGCCCTTTGCCCCGAAAATGGTCGGCGTAGACTTGAACGTGGCGATGCTTTATCTCGTTGCTGCGGGATCAATCGGGACGCTCTCCGTGATTATGGCTGGCTGGGCTTCGAATAATAAATACGCGACAATGGGCGCGTTCCGTACCGTTGCACAGATGGTCTCTTACGAAATCCCGATGGTTGCCGCGATTTTGGTTATCACCGTACTTTCTGGAACGATGGGCGTAGTTGGGATCGTTGAAGCGCAAGAATTTCTGCCCTTCATATTTTATGCCCCGTTGACAGCCATCATCTTTTTGATTTCTGCCATCGCCGAGCTGGGACGCTCTCCCTTCGACTTGAACGAAGCTGAATCAGAAATTGTGGCTGGTTTTCATACCGAATATACTGGGATGAAATTTGGTCTCTTCTATGCAGGTGAATTGCTCCACTCTTTCACCTTTGGTGGTTTCATCGCTTTGCTTTTCTTCGGCGGTCATCGCTTCTTTGGGCTTGAGAATTTGGGGCCGATTGTTGGGGCACTCATTTTCATCGGTAAAGCTCTCTTCTTCTATTGGGTGATCATGTGGGTGAAATACACCGTTCCACGTATTCGTATTGACCATATGCTCGCTTTCAACTGGAAGTTCCTGACCCCACTCGCTTTCATTCTCTTGATGGTGACTGCGTTGGTAGGCCGCTTATTGCTGGATAGTGTTTGGCTAGTCCCAGCTTTATTTTTATCAAATGTTTTTGTTGGCTGGATGACAGTGCTATATCTTAAGTCTCATGAGCGTAAAACACGTGAGGCAGAAGACGCTAAATCTGCTGTGCCAGTAGCGCAACACTAAGCGGAGGAGAAAATAATATGACAACTATGCAAGTTCTCTTTCTGATTTTTGCCGCCATCATTCTTGGCTCAGCCTTCAAGGTTGTGACTACGAAAAAGATGATCCATGCGGCGTTTTGGCTCATCGTAGTTCTTTTTGGGGTTGCAGCCCTCTATGCAATGCTCAACGCTGGATTTATGGCGATGGTGCAGGTTGTAGTCTATGTCGGCGCGATTGCGATTCTATTCATTTTCGCCGTCATGCTTACCCGCAAAGAACTTTTAGATAAAGGCCCCGCATTGAATGATAATAAATCTATTGCGGCGGTATTGAGCCTTTTATCTTTTGGTGGGCTTTATATGCTTTTGAGAAATTGGTCAGGTTTTATGAATATGGCTCCCGCTCTTCCTGAAACAGATATGGTCGAGGAATTGGGGACAGCTTTAGTCACCCCAGATATGTATCTCCTGCCCTTTGAAATTGCTTCTGTTCTGCTCTTAGCCGCCCTAATTGGTGCGGTATATGTAGCCAACGAAGCAAGAAGCGAATAGGAGACTGAATATAATGAACTCTATTCCTATTTCCTGGTATTTAGTTTTATCGGCTGGACTTTTTAGTCTTGGTCTTTTCGGCGTTTTGGCACGCAAAAATGCAGTCGCCATTTTGCTCGGAATCGAACTGATGCTAAATGCAGTCAATCTTAATCTGGTCACATTTTGGCGATATAACAACCCCGCTGAAATGACCGGACAAGTTTTCGCAATTATCGTTTTTGCAGTCGCAGCCGCAGAAGTGGCAGTTGGTTTGGCGTTGATCATTTCGATCTATCGCAACCGCAACACTGTTATGGCAGACGACATTGATTTGATGAAGTGGTAGGAGAAAAATATGGCAACTACTAACCTAATTTGGTTACTCCCTCTCCCGCCGCTGCTGGCTTTCTTCATTATTGTTCTCTTTACGAATAAGAGCAATAAATTAAGTCATATAGTTGGTGTAAGTGCAGCCGCTCTCTCATGGGCTGGCGCAATGGTCGTTTTCTTCCGTGCTTTGGGCGTGGATCATTTCGGCGAGCATCCTTTTACAGACTCTGTCCCCTGGCTTCCACTAGGTGATGGGTGGCTGGAAATCGGCGTGCGCATTGACCCCCTCTCCGCAGCGGTATTGTTTTTTGTTGGCATCACTATCTTCATGATTTTCCTATACTCGGTTGGCTACCATAATTTTGGCCAGCCCAAGGGTGATCATGATAAGCAGGGGCTTCCCCCACATGGTGCAACCGTTGAAGATGAACACGGTCATAAACACACCGTTCCCTCTGTTGAGCCGATGTACGCGCGTTTCTTCGCTTTTATCGGTCTCTTCGCTGCTGGGATGTACACCCTCGTTATCTCCGATAACCTGCTGACCCTCTTCGTCGGCTGGGAAATCATGGGTTTATGCTCCTACTTGCTGATCGGTTTCTGGTTTGCCAAAAAATCTGCTCGCAACGCTGGCATCAAAGCCTTTATGACCACCCGTATTGGTGATGTTTTCATGCTTTTGGGCTTGGCTTTCCTTTATACAGCCACTGGCTCACTTTCTTATGAAGTCATCTTCTCTCATGAGGTTTTACATGCCTTAGCCGAAACCCCTGCATTCTGGGGGCTTTCAGCGGCAGGTGCAATTGGGCTTCTGCTCTTTATCGGCGCAGTGGGTAAATCCGCGCAGTGGCCTCTCCACGTTTGGCTTCCTGATGCAATGGAAGGTCCCACCCCTGTTTCGGCGATGATTCATGCCGCAACAATGGTTTCGGCTGGCGTTTATATGACCATCCGCATCTTCCCGCTTTTCTCAGCAGGTTGGGATGGACACGCTCTCACGCCCACGATGAGCATCATCGCTTTTATCGGTGCGTTTACGGCTCTTTTCGCTGCTACCATCGCTATTGCCCAAAATGATGTCAAAGGCGTTCTCGCTTATTCGACCATTTCACAGCTTGGTTTCATGATGGCTGCCATCGGCATCGGTGCTTACGTTGCCGCCGCTTTCCATCTGATTACCCATGCTTTCTTCAAGGCTCTGCTCTTTCTCGGTTCTGGCTCGGTTATTCACGGTATGGAACACGGCGTGCTTCACACCGGCGACCACAGCGTAGACCCGCAAGATATGCGCAATATGGGCGGTCTGGCAAAGAAAATGCCCATCACTTTTTGGACTTTCCTGATCGGCGGGTTCGCCCTTTCTGGTTTCCCAATTGTGACGGCAGGCTTCTGGTCGAAAGATGAGATTTTCGCCGATGCTTGGGCACATGGTCACACCGCGGTTTTTGTCACTTTGGCTCTTGCCGCTTTCTTGACCGCTTTCTACACCATGCGTCAAATCACGATGACTTTCTTGGGAGATGCGAAAACCCCCGAAGCGGAACACGCTAGTGAGAATACTTGGACAATGACGACACCTCTCGTTGTTTTGGCATTTTTCGCTCTTGCTTATGGCTGGGTCGGTATTCCTGAAAGTTTCCCGATCATTGGCGGATTGCTGCCAAACTGGTTCCACGATTTTGTTGGGCATACCCTCGAACACCCGATGGCAGCCCCAGAATTTAGCTGGATTCCGCTGCTGACCTCTTTAACGGTAGCTCTCGGAGGACTGGCTCTAGGTTGGGTAACGTATCGCAACTTCAAAGCAGGAGCGGTTGATCCTATGAGAAAACTTTTGGGTCCCGTTTATCACTTTATCGAGAATAAATACTATTTCGATGAGGCTTACGACGTCCTCTTTGTTAAACCTGCCATCTGGATTTCAGAAGTCTTCACCAATAAAATGGATCAGGGTGTAATTGACAGCATTTTGCATGGTTTCGGGACAGTTTCTTTCGCGATTGGTAAATTTATTCGCGAGAAATTTGATACGCCCGTTATCAACCGTTTCATTGGCGATGGCTCTGCCGAAGTGGTGCAAATTTTCGGACGTAAACTGCGTAAAGTACAGACCGGCAGAATTCAAGAATATATGCTTTCTGCACTGGGCGTTCTCTTCATTATCTTTATTGCGCTGTACTATTTGGTGCTGGCGTAGGCGACAGGAGTGAATAATGGATTTTCTTTCTAATCACTTACTGAGCGTAATTCTCTTCTTCCCTGTCTTTGTGGCGTTGGTTATTTGGTTCTTGCCCAAAGAGGAAGAAACACTCATCCGCTGGACGGCTTTTATTGGCAGTCTGGTTCCCTTTGCGTTGACTCTGGTAGTTTGGTTTAGTTTTGACCAAAGCATGAGCAGTGTCTTCCAATTTGAAGAGAATTATATTTGGTACGAAACAATCAACTCGAATTTTCATATTGGCGTTGACGGGATTTCTCTCAGCATGGTCTTGTTAACTACCTTGCTGACCCCCTTGGCGATTTTGGCATCTTTCAGTGTAAAAGATAAAATAAAACCCTATATGATGCTCTTCCTCTTTTTGGAAATGGGCATGTTAGGCGTTTTCTTGGCAATGGATTTGCTGATCTTCTTCGTCTTTTGGGAGATTGGCCTTGTGCCAATGTATTTCCTCATTAACCAATGGGGCTCCAAGAACAGAAATTATGCCTCACTGAAGTTCATGATTTATACAGTCGGTGGCTCTTTGGGCTTGCTCTTGGCTATCCAGTTGCTCGGTGTTCTTTTTGGCACTTATGATATAGCCGCGGTTACCGAAGGTTGGACTGCTCTGAGCGGAACAACGATGGGCATGGATGTAGACACTGTCAAGAATATAACTTTCTGGGCATTTGTAGTGGCTTTCGCCATCAAAGTTCCTGTGTGGCCCTTCCACACTTGGTTGCCCGATGCGCATACCGAAGCCCCCACAGCTGGCTCAATGATTTTGGCTGGCGTTTTGCTCAAATTGGGCGCCTACGGTTTCATCCGTCTTGTGCTTCCGCTTTATCCTGAGCAATCGGCGCATTTTGCTGGCTGGCTGGCTTTCCTTGCTGTGATGGCAATAGTCTTTGGTGCATTCGGTGCTTATGGTCAATGGGATTTCAAACGTCTCGTGGCTTATTCCTCCGTCAATCATATGGGATTTGTGCTGCTCGGTATCGCTGCCGCCGCCAAAGCTTATGGCACAGCCAATGCGCATATCGCTATGAACGGCGCAATTTTGCAGATGTTTAATCACGGTCTCTCCGCTGCGGGGATGTTCTTCTTGGTCGGTGTGATTTACGAACGCACACATACCCGTGATTTGCGCAAATTTGGTGGTCTTTTCCCGTTGGTTCCGATTTACGGTGGTATCTTGATTTTCACCAGTATGGCATCCCTTGGTTTGCCCGGCTTGAACGGTTTCGTCTCTGAGTTCCTCGTGGTACGAGGTGCATGGGGCGAGTTAGCTGGATACACCGCGGCTGGTATGCTCGGTTTGCTCTTTACAGGTGCTTATATTCTCAAAGGTGTCAAAAACGTGCTACATGGACCCATGAACGAAGAATGGGCGCATGGCGAGCATAAATTGACCGAAATTAACACCCGTGAAATCGTTGTTATGGTTCCCTTGATGGTACTGATGCTTGTTTTAGGCATTGCGCCCGCATGGTTGCTTTCAGTCATCAATAATGCTGTAACAGCGTTGTTCTAAGAGGTGCACAAATGACATTTCCTATTCTTAGTGTAATTATCTTTAGCCCGCTTGTGGCGGCTCTCATCATCTTATTGATGCCCGCCGACCGCAAGACGGAAATCCGCGTGGCGGCGTTGGTGACAGCAACTTTTGCTCTCATTCTTTCGCTTTGGGTCTATCTGAGTTATGACCAAGCCGCTGCTGGTTACCAATTCATCGAGAAATACAGTTGGATGCCCCAGTTCGGCATCAGCTTACATCTCGGCGTGGACGGTATCAGCACCCCGCTTGTCCTTCTGACAGGCGTGGTCATGTTCACAGGCGTAATTATCTCTTGGGGCATTGAAGATCGTCCTCGTGAGTTCTTTGCCTTCCTTTTCCTCTTGGCGAGTGGCGTTTTCGGCGTTTTTGTTGCGCTTGATTTATTCATGCTCTTCTTTTTCTACGAAATCGCCGTATTCCCGATGTACTTGCTCATCGCCATTTGGGGCTGGGTCAAGACCCGCGAATACGCCGCCATGAAGTTGACACTTTATCTCTTTATTGGCTCAGTCATCGCTCTTGTGGGTGCGCTGGCAATGTACTTCGAAAGTGGCATGGGGACGTTCAATATGCTCACACTCGAAACCGCCAATTTCTCCCCCGAATTCCAGAAAATTTGGTTCTTACCCGTTTTCATGGGCTTCGCAGTTTTGGGCGGTATTTGGCCCTTCCACAACTGGTCGCCAGATGGACACGTTGCTGCACCTACAGCCGTATCCATGTTCCACGCAGGTGTATTGATGAAGCTCGGCGCATTCGCCGCTCTTCGCGTAGGCATTATGTTGCTTCCTGTAGGTGCAAAAGAATGGTCTTGGCTTATCTTCGCTTTTGCAACAGTTAACGTAGTCTATGGCGCATTCATCGCCATGACCCAAACCGACCTGAAATATATGATCGGTTTCTCCTCTGTCTCGCACATGGGCTTGGTCGTTCTCGGCTTTTCAACCCTCACCGCAGATGGCATGACTGGCGCAGGCGTGCAGATGTTCTCTCACGGCGTCATGACAGCCCTCTTCTTTGCCGCAACCGGCATGATATACGATCGAGCGCATACTCGCCATATCCCCGAGCTGGGAGGTATGATGAAGCCCCTCCCATGGGTCGGTACCGCCTTTATTGTTGGTGGTCTTGTCTCAATGGGTATGCCCGGTTTTTCTGGCTTTGTTGCCGAATTCCCCATTTTTATGGGTGTATGGCAAGTCACACCTTGGGTCGCCATCCTCGCCGTTATTTCAATCGTTATTACTGCCGCATATATTATGCTCGCAATCCGCCGCACCTTTTTTGGCGAAATGCCTGCAGCATTTGAAGGGCATATCACCCCTATCAAAGCCATCGATAAAATCGCTCTCGTTTTATTGGCAGGCTTAATGATTGGCTTGGGCATGTTCCCCTCAATCATGGTGCCGATGGTCGCAACCGGCGTAGAAAATGTACTCCGTATCTTAGGAGGTGCATAAATGTTTAGTTCCTCTATGATTATGGCAATCCTGCCAGAAATTCTTCTCCTTGTCTTGGGATTACTCGTCCTCGTCTTCGATATTATTTGGAAGAAGCGAGACGGACGTGATTTGGGCTGGCTCACTGCGGGTGGACTTCTCTTCATCCTCATCTTAAGTGCCTTCCTCGTCAGACCTGCTACATCTACCGAGGTCTTCGGTGGGATGCTCCGCTACGATATGATGGGCTTTGTCTTCAAGATGCTCTTCATCTTTGGAGCGATGATTACCTCCCTCTTCATGATGGATTCTGAGAAGCTCGGCAATCGTGGCGAATCCTATATCCTTTTACTGACCGCCACCATTGGTATGAGCCTCATGGCTTCTGCCGCCGATTTGGTGATGCTCTACCTCGCCATTGAAACCACCTCCATCCCCATGTATGTCCTCGCTGGTTTTATGCGTGATGATAAAAAATCAACCGAAGCTGGACTTAAGTACTTGCTCTTTGGCGCAATGGCATCTACGATCATGCTCTATGGTTTTAGCTTGATTTTCGGCTTCACTGGCTCAACGGATTTAGTTGCCATCACTGGCTTCTCTATGCCTTTGGCTATCGGTATTATCATCTTGATCATGGTCGGGATTGCTTTCAAAATTTCGCTGGCTCCCTTCCATTTCTGGGCCCCCGACGTTTATGAAGGCGCGCCCACACCCATCACCGGCTTCCTTTCCACTGCCTCCAAAGCGGCTGGATTTGCCGTCCTGATGCGTCTTTTCTTGGGCTTATTCCCAGCAGGCGGTGACTATGCCCCCATGTGGACAATGGTAATGGCAGTCCTTGCCACAGTTACCATGACGCTCGGCAATGTAGTCGCTTTATCGCAGACAAATATCAAACGCATGTTAGCCTACTCTTCTGTAGCTCACGCAGGATACGCCCTAGTCGGCGTAGTTTCCCTCTCTGAGTTGGGTGTTGGCTCTGTAACTTTCTATCTCATTGCCTATGTTATGACCAACCTTGCTGCATTTGGTATTATTGCCGCTTTCAGCAAAATTGTAGGCTCAGACGAAATCTCTGCCTACGCAGGGATGAGTAGACGCAATTACGGGCTTGGACTCGTGGCGTTGGTCGCCTTCCTGTCGTTGACAGGGATGCCCCCATTTGGCGGATTTGTTGCCAAAGTCTTCGTCTTTGCCGCCGCTGTCGAAGCCGGTATGATTTGGCTGGCAATAGTTGGTATCCTAAACTCCATCGTAGGGCTTTACTACTACCTCACATTCCTGAAAGTAGTCTATCTCCACCGTATGGAAGGGGAAAATGAAGAAGCACATCCCATTCCGCTTACACGTCCCTATGCCATTGCATTGACAGTTTTATCTTTCGCAATTCTCCTGATTGGTGTAATCTTTGGCCCTTGGTTCAATATCGCCAGCTCTGCGGCGCAGGGATTATTCTAAAATTATAAGTCACGCTTCAAACGTGGCAAAATTTGAACAAAAAAAGGAGCGGACACAATATTGTGTCCGCTCCTTTTTTCTTTGTGATCAAGCATCTTCATCATTACCTTTGACAACCAGCACTGAGCAGGGGGCATAATGCAGTAGTTTGCGAGAGACGCTACCTAAAATCCAGCTTCTGACGGGACCCAGCCCACGCCCACCGCAGACAATTAAATCAATATCTTGGTCTTTGGCGTAATGGATTATTTCTGTTGCCCCATCTCCGCTGATGAGACTGATTTGCGCGTCTATCCCTTTTTCTTGAAGGTTTTTACGCGCATCTGCTAATATTTTTTTACCGGCTTCTTCTTCTCTTTTTGCTCGTTTTTTAGTTTCTTCTCTGATTTTATCGATAGGAACAATGTAGGAAGCGTCCAGTGTGCTGGTTTGATACTGTAACTGCATAAGCTCTTGTTCGCTGGGGACAGGCGGAGAAATATGTAAAATATCGAATTTTGTATCTGCTGGGAAGGGGAAATCACCGATGCAATGAAGCATTTTATTGCTTTCTTCTGAACCATCAACGGTCAATAAAACACGCTTAAGCCCCGTATATGGGGCGCGAACGACCAGTATTGGGCGTTGAGCATGCTCTGTAACTTGTTGCACGACGCCGCCGAGTAAGATGCCGAGTGTGGCGCGCAAACCTTTTGCTCCAATAACTATCATGCTGGCTTGATGGTTTTTTGCCACTTCAATAATGGTTTCAGCGGGATGTCCTAGCAATAGTTTGCTACTAATACATTTCCCCTGATTTTTCAATTTCTCTACGGTAACTTCAAGCGCATTTTCTATAGCCCAGACTTTTGATGTATCAGTTGGTGTAAAAACACGCAATGCCATGATGCAACTTTCTTCATCTAGTCGTAAGTCCTCAAGTAATTGGACGGCTGCTTGTGAATGTTTTGAGCCATCATCAGCGAGCAGGATATTGAGGGTGCATAGCATAGGGATAATCATTTTTTCCTCCTTTTCCAAAAGAAAATAAGCCAAGAGCTACGATGTCTTCACTTGGCTTATCTTTGATGGTTTATATTGAAAGGAACGGTGTGCGCAGAGATGAAACCAAGTTTCCCCTGCTTTGATTCACTCTATATTCATTCTAGCATTAAGAAAGTGCGATTGCAAATTTTTGGACGATTTGTGCGTTTTAAGACACTGTCTATATAAAATGCATGAGGGTGAGATAAATACCGCACTCCTCTCAACATGGATAAAAAACCAGAGATGTGCTCTATTCCAACGCGAATCATGAAAGAAGCTATTTTAACGGAATCAAGCCCAAATTCGCGCGCGAATCGGCTTTTTATCCCACAAATTAATTGACCCATCAAAACCCCTATGTTATAATCGGCACTTATGAGTCAACTTGAAAATCAGTCAAATAATCAGTCAAATAATCGTTTTAATGCAATAATTATGACGGTTGTTGGGCAAGTAGGTTGCTTAACCCCCATGATTATTCTGGTTGCTCTTTTTACAGGATTATGGCTAGATGGTTATTTTGAGACGAAGCCATTATTTACCATTCTTTTTATCGTTGGGAGTGCGCCGGTTTCAATTTTTGCTCTTTACAAAATTGTTAAAACGGCAACTACTAAATTGAAAATAGATGACGAAAGTTTGAAGGAGGATCTAAATCGTGAGTGAACAAAAAACCGAAGAACGGGTTTGGGCACGATGGGTAGTTCTGGGCGCAATTTTGCTCGGGGCATTCTTGTTTACCGGTTTCTTTGGAATCGGTCTAAATATTAAACCTATTATGCCCGAAGTCTTTTTGCCCGGTGAAGTCTTGAGTGATACGCCCTTATTTGGCATTCCTGGACTTTATCTGACCAATACCTTCGTAGGAATGATTGGCGCAGATATAGCCGTTTTCTTGATTGCTTTTTTCATTTATCGTGGCGTGAAAAGCGGTGCTATGGCATTATCTGGTGTTAGTGGGGCAGTTGAAGCCTTGCTCGAAGCCTTACAAAATATGACCGAAGGTACCGCCGGAAAATGGACGAAGGATATTTTCCCTTGGTTTGCTACAATTACCTTATTGGTTTTATCGGCTAACTGGCTTGGTTTATTACCCGGTGTTGAAACCATTGGCTTGCTCCATGAAGGACATGGCGAATACTCTGTTCGTACCGTTGCTGGCATACAGACCATTTGGGATGACTCTGCTGAGATGGCAGATGCTCATGGTGAAGCAGCTGTTGCAGAACATGGCGAAGCAGAAGAACATCATGGCGCAGCCATAGTACCTTTCTTCCGCCCGGTATCCACTGATTTGAACTTTACCTTTGCTTTAGCGTTGGTTGCAGTTGTGATGGTGCAAGTAATTGGCTTCAAAGCATTGGGGTGGGGATACTTAACCAAATTCTGGAACACAAAACACTTTTTTGATAAACCAATTTTTGGGTTTATCGACTTTGGCGTAGGATTGCTGGAACTGGTTTCTGAGATTTCAAAAATCCTTTCTTTTGCCTTCCGTCTTTTTGGTAATCTTTTTGCAGGAGCAGTCCTGATTTTTGTTATGGGCTCTCTTGTGCCTTTCTTCGTTCCCGCAATGTTTTATATGCTTGAACTCTTCGTTGGTATGATTCAGGCAATTGTTTTCGGTATGCTAACCATGACCTTCATGGCACAAGCAACTCAAAGCCACGGCGATCATGACGAGGCTCACGCGTAATTTAAATTAATTTTGGGCAGTGCAAAAATTGCCCGAAAAATATACTAATATAGAAACTATTTGGAGGTTTTTTAAAATGGATTTAGCAGCTGCTACTATTCTCGGAAAATTGATCGGTGCTGGATTGGCTATGATTGGCGCAATCGGCGCAGGTGCTGGTATCGGTATCGTTACCAGCGGTGCTGTTCAGGCTATGGGTCGTAACCCAGATGCGGCAGGCAATATCCAGACAAATATGATTCTCGGCATCGCATTTGCAGAAGCCGTTGCTATCTATTGTCTCGTTGTTGCTCTTCTTATTCTCTTTGTTTTCTAAAATTAAGAATAAAATAAGAGGAGATATAAATGGAAGCTCTAGGTATTAACTTACCCTTTTTACTAGTCCAAATTGTCAATCTACTTATTGTTTACACAGTTGTAGCCAAGTGGATTGTTGGTCCCGTCGGCAAGATGCTAGAACAACGCCGTGAGACTATTGCACAAGGTGTGGAAGATTCCCGCGTTGCTGCTGAAGCTCGCGCAAATGCTGAAGAAGAAGCCGCGAAAATTAAAGCCGAGGCTCAAGGTGAAGCAAGCAAAATTGTCAGCGATGCAACTGAGCGAGCTCAATCTGCTGGTGCAGAAGTAAAAGCTGCTGCTGAAGCAGATGCTGCCAAAGCGAAAGAAAAAGCTCTTACAGACGTAGAAGCCGAACGCAATCAGATGCTCGGCGATTTACGCGGTCAGGTTGCTGCTCTCGCTATCTCTGGTGCACAGAAATTGGTTGGCGAAGCTCTTGACGAGAAAAAACAACACGCTCTTTTAAGCGATTTCTTTGCTGGCGTAAAATCTGGTAAGGTCATTGTTCTTGGAGACGCTGATCTCAAAGGCGATGCTGCTGAAATTACCAGCGCACTGCCCCTCACTGACGCTGAAGAAGCTACTGTCAAAAAAGACGTGCTTGCCAAATCTGGTGCAGAAGACGTATCTTTCCTCGTTGATCCCGCCATTCTTGGAGGCTTGGTCATCAAAGTTGGCGATAAAGTCGTAGATGGCTCTGTCGCTGGGAAACTTGAAGGCTTGCGCCAGAATATGCGTTAGGCTTTTTAGATTTAAACTTGAAAAGGGTTTTGGTGGAGACATCAAAGCCCTTTTTTGTTATCATTAAGCAATGAAAACTCTTGCCCAACTCTTTTCTCAATTCCCCTTAAAAATTCTTAGGGGTACGCCCATAGATACCCCCATTAACAAAATCACCTTTGATTCTCGCAAGGTAGAGAAAAATGATCTCTTTATTGCCATCTCTGGTGAATACTTTGATGGTCATGATTACATCTCAAAAGCCATTCAGCAGAGTGCAACCGCCATCATGGGCGAGCGTGAAATCACAAATCTTCCCATTTCCTACATCCAGGTTGAAAACGCACGCCAAGCTTTGGCTCATTTAGCTGCCGCCTATTATGATTATCCCAGTCAGCATCTGACCATGATTGGCATCACTGGCACTGATGGCAAGACCACCACTGCCAATTTCCTCTACCAGATTTTACGCACAGCGGGAGTCAAGGCAGGCATGATTTCCACCGTCAATGCTATTATCGGGGATGAAGTTCTGGATACCGGTTTTCATGTCACAACCCCTGATGCCCTCGACACTCAACGCTATCTTGCCCAAATGCGTGCTGCTGGCCTCACCCATGTCATTCTCGAAACCACCTCGCACGGCTGGGCGCAATATCGCGTGGATGCCTGTAATTTTGACATTGGCATCATCACCAATATCACCCACGAACACCTTGACTACCATGGCTCCTACGAAGCCTACAGAGCTGCTAAGGGACGTTTATTTGAGAGTTTAGGAGATACAGTGGACAAAGGGTTGGATACCCGCCGAATGGCGATTCTCAATCGTGATGATCAATCCTTCGACTACCTCTCCCGTCTCGCTCTTGTCCCAAAACTTGCTTACGGCATGGATGCATCTTCTGCACCCCGAGCAGTGGATATCCGCTACCTTCCCGATGGTATCGAATTTGCCATTGATGGCAACGCTCCTCAACGCAAGGGTTTTAGCCCATATAAAGTTAAAACCAAAATCAATCTTGCTGGTGGCTACAATATCTCAAATGCTCTTGCCGCCTTCTCTGCGGCAGTCTATGGACTCGGCATTGCCCCAGAAACTGCGTCAAAAGGAATCTCTGCTCTTAAAGGTATCCCCGGAAGAATGGAACGAATTGATATGGGGCAAAAATTTACTGCAATTGTAGACTTTGCTCATACCCCCAACGCGCTCAAAGGCGCCATCCAATCCGCACGAGAGATGACAGAGGGGCGCGTGATTGCTCTCTTTGGTTCAGCAGGATTGCGAGATAAAGAGAAACGCCGCCTAATGGCAGAAATCTCTGCTGAATGGGCGGATTTGACTGTCTTGACTGCAGAAGATCCACGCACCGAGTCTCTTAGGGAGATTCTGTCTGAGATGGCAGAAGGGGCTATCGACAAGGGTGGTACGGAAAATGAGTCTTTCTGGCGGGTAGAAGATCGGGGTGCTGCAATCGAGTTTGCGTTGCAGTTGGCGAAGCCAGATGACATCGTCCTAATTTGCGGAAAAGGACATGAGCAATCTATGTGCTTCGGTGAAACCGAATATGCTTGGGATGACCGTATAGCCACACGGGCGGCTCTAGGCAGGTTTTTGGGCGAAGATGGCCCAGAAATGCCTTATTTGCCAACGCAGGATTAGGAAAGAAATACCCCCGAAAAAGCCATCCCTGCAATTACTAAAGAAATAATTAATCTTACGATATGATGCTTGGGATTGATTTTTCCATGCATTGCTAGGTCATTTTTTATTGCCACGATATGCAAAGCGATTAATCCCGCAAGAAGTGCGTAAAAGGCAAGTTGAATTTGAAAGGGGATAAATAATGATGAAAACATGATGATTAGCCCAATAAAACCCATCAGGGCGGCAGAGCTGAGTGAAAGTTTTTCTTGACGCATTGCTTTGAGTGCATCAAAGGCTGTGAATGCACCGTAGATTAGAGCTATAGAACCTGCGAGCAAAAGAGTAAGCATTGAAAAGCCTCCTGTTAGATAAAGAAAGTATATGAATTATAGAGCATTAAATGAAAAAGCCATAAAAGAATTTAAAATTCTTTCATGGCTTTTTTGAAAGTAAGATGATGAGGCCCTTAAAGGGTAGATGCTTCTCTTCGACGACTCTGTATGGTGAGCAGTAGCAAGCCAAAAGACGAGAGTGTCCCGATAATAAATCCGCCGTACCAAATTGAGACGGGACCAAAAGAATCGCTGAGAAATCCACCAAGCAAAGGGCCTACACCTCGTGCAAAGCTCCAGGAGAAATTATAGATGCCCATATAGCGTCCACGCATTTCGGGGTGGGCGCGATTGGCAACGTAGGCACTGGAGGTGGGGACAATAATGAGTTCGCCGATAGTGACGATGATGATGCTGAGGAGAAACCCAAAAAACCCTGTTGAAAATGCCACGCTACCTGTACCGAGTGTGTAAAGGAACATCCCCAGAGTAATCATGGAGAGGGGGCTAAAATGCTTTGTGCGTTTGGTGACGAGTACTTGAAAGAAGATAACCATTAGCCCATTGGCAGCAGGAATTAGCCCATATTGATTTTCGGGAATACCATATTGCTGGTTGGCGTAGACGGGGAGAAGTATCCAGATAAGTGCGACGAGTATCCAGCCTAAAGTGTAGAGAGAAATCATGGAGACAAACTCTTTGTCTTTGAACATCTCTCTATAACCTTGTGGTTCTGACGAGATGATAATGGTTGGCGCGCCTTTTGCTTTTCTTGGGAGAGTTTCCTTGACAAAGAAGATGACTATAATGCTGAAGAATGCCATCCCGCTGGCGGCAGTGATAAAGGAGATATTATAGGAGATGCCTGCGAGAATGCCGCCGATAGCAGGCCCCATAGAAACCCCGACATTTTTTGCCATGCGGGTTAAGGCAAAGGCATCGAGGCGTTGTTTTTCGGGGATGATATCCGTAAGCATGGCATCTGCCCCAACGCGGAAGAGAGGGTTTGAAAAGCCTGTCACGACCATGAGAATTGCAAAATAGGCGTAACTATCTGCCCACATCATAAATAGATAGCCGCTAGCGTTGACAATAAGCCCAACGACCATAATCCATTTTCGCCCTATTTTATCGGCGAGGGGACCTGCGACAAAAGTAAAGGCTACACCAACCACAGCGTTGATGGTCATTAACGAAGCGATTTGGGTAAGCGGCATAGATAGCCTTTTGCTGACGTAAATCAACAAGAGGGGCCAGATCATTGTGCCGGTGAGCATGGCGATGAACATGCCGCTGAAAAGTAGCCAGAATTGTTTGGGGTACTTGAGGAAGATGGTTTTTAGTTTTGTGAGCATGGGAAATGCGTAAAACGTAATTCAGTTCGTAAAGAAACTCGGTTTTTCCTTGATGGTTATGAATTCTTTTCTGGTTTGATACCTTAATTTGCAAAGGCACCTTGCTTTCCGAGAAAAAACAGAGTTTCTCCGATGGTAGTGTATAAAAAAAGGGCGACTCGTAATGAGCCGCCCTTCAAGATTAAAAGATGTTTTTTCTAGCGTCTTCCGCCGCCACGTGGTTGATCATTGGCTTTTGCTTCTTCTAGCGACCAGCCTTCGAGTACGGCTTTGCGCGAGAGACGGATTTTGCCATCGGGGCTGACTTGTGTGACCATGACAGTAATTTCGTCACCGACTTGGGCTACACTTTCTACGCTTTCGATGCGTTGTGTATCCAATTGGGAGATATGAACTAAGCCATCTTTGCCGGGGAGAATTTCGACGAATGCGCCGAAGTTGACCACGCGAACAACGCGACCGGTGTAGATGCGTCCTTCTTCTGCGCTTTCGGTGAGAGCTTCTACGCGAGCACGAGCGGCGGCTTCAGCTTCACCATCTGCGGCGGCAATGAATACAGTACCATCATCTTCAATATCAAGACGTGCACCAGTTTCTTCTTGAATTTCACGAATCATCTTTCCACCAGGTCCGATAATTGCGCCAATTTTTGAAACGGGGATTTTTATCGCAGTCACACGCGGGACGTGGTTCTTCATCTCTGGGCGAGGGGTCTTGATGGTCTTCATCATCTCGTCCATGATGTGCATACGCGCTTCATGGGATTGTTCGAGGGCTTCTGTCATCAACTCAGTGCTGAGACCAGAAATCTTGATATCCATTTGCAAGGCGGTGATGCCTTTGGTGGTGCCAGTTACTTTGAAATCCATATCACCGAGATGATCTTCAGTGCCGAGAATATCACTGAGGATGTGGTAACGCTCACCATCAGTCACCAAGCCCATCGCCACGCCCGATACGGGAGCTTTGATGGGTACACCTGTATCCATCAAGGACATGGTTGAGCCACAGACAGATGCCATCGAAGATGATCCGTTGGATGCCATGATCTCAGAGACGACACGAATAGTATAGGGGAATTCTTCTTTGCTGGGGATAACGGGCAAAAGCGCACGTTCTGCCAATGCGCCGTGACCAACTTCTCGGCGGGATGTGCCGCGCAACATTTTGGTCTCGCCAGTGCAGAAGGGTGGGAAGTTATAGTGGTGCATATAACGGGCTTCTTTTTTCGGATTTAGGCCATCGAGCATTTGAGAGTCGCGGAGGGTGCCAAGCGTAGCAACTGAGAGAGCTTGAGTTTCACCACGCGTGAAAATTGCAGAGCCATGCGCACGGGGGCTGGTATCTACTTCGCACCAGATGGGGCGCACATCTTTGGGGCCACGTCCGTCAATACGAACGCCTGCGCTGAGCATACGCTCACGGATAATTTTCTTTTCTGCCGCACCAAAGGCTTCTTTGATGTCGCTGGTGGGGAGGTCTTCGTCTTCAGCGAGCATGGCTTCAACAGTTTTGGCTTTCAGATCGTCAATGCTACCGTAAAAGGTATCTTTGTCGAGCGGTTTTGAAATCAATTCGGTCAAATCTGCGCTGGCAAAGTCATAAACTTTTTGTGCTAATGCTTCATCAGCTTTGTCTATAATTGGTTCATCTTTTTCTTTACCAATTTCTGCTGCCATTGTGCTAATGGCGGCGATAATCGGTTGAATGGATTCGTGCCCTAATTCAAGGGCTTTTGCCATTACATCTTCGGGAACTTCGTCCGCACCGGCTTCCACCATCAGAATTGCTTCTTTGGTGCCTGCCAAGCGTAAATCCAAGTCCGATTCTTCGAGTTGTGCATAGGTTGGGTTGACGATGAATTCTTCACCAATCCGTCCGATGCGTACCGCGCCTACAGGTCCATCCCAGGGGATATTGGAAATGCTAACTGCTGCAGAAGCGGAGTTGATCGCTAAAATATCGAGGGGGTTATCATCCGCAGAAAGCGAATAAATGAGCACCTGAATATCGTTGCGCATTCCTTCGGGGAAGAGAGGGCGCAAGGGGCGGTCGGTGAGTCGGGAGGTGAGAATTGCATCGGTGTGCGGACGACCTTCACGGCGGAAGAAAGAGCCGGGGATTTTCCCACCAGCATACATGCGTTCTTCGTAATTCACGCTCATCGGCAAGAAATTGACAGGGCGAGCATTTTTGCTCATGGTTGCGGCACAGAAGACCATTGCGTCTTCAAGTTGCACCGTTACAGCACCACCAGCCTGATGGGCAAGTTTGCCTGTCTCAAAGGTGATAGTACGACCGCCAACCTCGGCGGTATAGCTTTTTACTTCTGGTTTCATTTTTTCTCCATTTCCCGCCTGTTAGGGACTGAAAGCTGGTGACAATCTGTGTTTATCAACACCTTTCAATTCCCAACTGACGGAACGATTAAGGCAGACCACTCTGCCTATATAAAAGACAACCTTGCGAGCATTCTAAACACTCGCAAGGTTTTGAACAATTTTTACTTCCTACGTAACTTCAGCTCTGTTGTAAGCGTCAGATAACGTGCATAATCTTTGCGGCGTAAATAAACCAACAAACGGCGGCGGCGGCCGACCATCTTCAACAATCCGAGACGGCAAGCTTCATCGTGCTTGTTGATGCGCAAGTGATCGGTAAGGTTAATAATACGGTTTGTCAAAACTGCAATCTGCACCTCTGGTGAACCAGTATCCTTTTCATCTCGACGATATTCTTCAATAACCTTTGTTTTTGCTTCTTTTGTAATAGTCATGACATATGCTCCTTTATTTTTTTGCAGGTCTCCATGCCCATAGCCGAAACCACGAGACAGGACCAGTCATTTAGTGGGGCAAATTATACCAGATGTGGGGATGATGGCAAGTTTTTTCCGGGATAAAAAACCGCAACGCACGTGATTTTAACTTGCTGAGGCTTCGAGAAAGATTTTCTTGAGAGAAGCATTTTCTACCACCCCCGTGCATCTGCCTCAGCTTTCAATCGCCCATATGCAGATTTCTCGCTCCCGTCATAATTCAGAAATCCTATAGAGCCAAGGTACGCCGCAAAACCACGATTTTCAAAACCATAATACTCTTCATGGCCTTTTACAGTATCAGGAGATACCTCATATAACCATGCAAAGTTTATAACTTTGATTTGCTCGGCATGCGTATCCCATGCCTGAAAAGTTTCGCTAATAAATTGAGCTTGTTTTGTCTCTGTGCTATCGCAAACTTCACTAGATGGGTATCCTAACTCAAGCAAATAAATCTCTTTTTCGGGGTATAGATTTACCAATTTTTCAAAATCTTCATGAACAGTATTTGGATCTCGGACGGTGAAAACGCTATTAAGGGGATAATAAGTCACAAAAACTGCATCGCTATATTGATTGATTTCTTGAAAATAATCTGCGCTATCCCCTGTCACACCATCAAACATCCCTTTTGTGCCAACAACCAAATTGGGACGTAGGGTGCGAGCGTGTGCAGATGTTTCAGCGTAAAAAGTGGTGAATGCTGCCCATTTTTGTGCATCTGTGCCAAGTGATGCGTCTATCTCGTTGCCGATGGAGAGTGAGACCAAGTCCAGGTCGGGGATTTTGGCAAAGGCGTAGTCGAGCATCTTGTTGAAGCGGGTAATCACTTCGGGGTCGTCAATGGGGAGGTCTTTTAGGTCGGCAGGGACGCGGTTTTGATTGGTATCTATGGGCGTGATGACTAAATCTAGCGCGATATTTCGTGTGGGGTAATAGGCATTGGCTATCTCTAAGAAGGTAGGATTTGGGTTATATTCGTTGGGGGAAATTTCAATATCATCCCAAAAAAGGCTTAGACTAACGGCTTCTGCGCCAGCGTCGATGGCAGTGCTGATGGCGGCATCGTAGTCTCCATCGGCGGGCTCGGTCACGTCTATGGCGAGGATGCGATCGCCTTTGGGCTGGGCATCCGTTATTTTGACGGGAGCAAGTGTAGGGTCAGGAGCAATATCGGCACTCTCATCACAGGCAAGGGCGATGAGGGCAAGAATCAAGATGAAAAATGTGGCGCGCTTCATCTAATCTTTCTGTAAATTTTCTTTTTTTGCCTTGCGAAGAATGGCAGAAATCGCCGCGCCAAAACCAGTCCAGAGAATTAGTGGTGTGAATATGAACCAGCCAATATAGGGGGCTAACCCTGCCAGGAGCAATAATGCTCCGCCGCGTAAATTGGACGCGAAGGGCGTTTTGCCGCCACCCATGCGCTCACCGAAAATATTGGCGAAGGCGGTTAATCCTAGAAGGGTGAAAATTATCAGCCCGAGCAGAATAATGCCCGCAAGAAGATAGAATAATGCGCCTAGCAGGTCGCCACCATTTTCTGCGACTGAAATCAGTAGGGCGGCAACGAGGGCGAAAAATATGAAGTTGACTAAACCGAGCAGGAGTGACCGCCCGAGCGAGATTTCTATATTTTGGCGCGTTTTTTCTATGGGCGCGGGGAAGAGCAAAATCAGCGCGACGAAAAGCGCGATAATTGTGATGCCTCCGAGAGGGACGATGAGGATAATACCTAGAATTTCCATGTTTTACTCCTTGTATAAGGATGATTAGCAGACATTTGGTTTTTTCTTCTTTACTCCTGTATCTCTGGTTTTAAAAGTGTCAAAAGTGAGAAAGACGGCTTTTTTTCGAGAGAAAAACGAGTGTCTTGGGATTAGATTTTTTACTGCCCGCGTATCTCATTCCATTTTTCAAGCGCAGGCTTGGGCGTGCCGTCAAATTCACGCAAGCCTAGTGATGCAAATAAGCTCAGCGTGTCGAGATCACGATGGTTTTGGCCCATCTCTTTGGCATAGGAATCTAAGTTGAAGTCGTTCAGTAAAAGATAGACCCAAAAACTGAGACGCTCGCCACCGAGTTGTTCGTTGATGGTGTTCAAATAGTCAACTTGGCTTTGCTCATTGCCGCCAAAATTATTTTTCTCAAGTGAAGGAAAACCGCCCTCGGCAATAGCAATTGGCTTAGATGTTTCTTCCAAAAGCGGGGTGTAATAATCGGTGGGAATATCTGCGCCCTCAGAAAAAATAATAAAGGGATAAGATGAAATTACCCAAACATCTAAATTAGGCTCAAAGGCTTTTATTTGCTCCCAATTTGTGTCGTAAGCCTTGCGCCCTTCGGTAGAAAAAACGCCCAAATTATTTAAATCTTCCCATTGAAAAGTCGCAAAAACTTGCGTTTCGGGAGCTTCGGCTTTGACCAATGCGTAAACTTCGTTATATAAACTTATATAATTTTTCGCATCATCTGGGTATGCATCAAGGTAGGTATTTACCTCAGATCCTAACCCTAAATACTGCGGATGAAATTCGCGTAGTACCCAGAGCGTATAATTTTTGATAGCAGCACGCACATTTGGGTTGGCAAAATTCGCATCCCAGCCCGCTGGCAACTCCATAAATTCACGCCAATTTAGTCCGTTGAGCGCATCCACAATAAAAATCGAATTCAGCCTATTTTGGCGCGCCAAAGTCATTTGGTTGCGAATATCAGTCCGTTTTTGTGATTCACCCGCTACACTTTCTACAAAATCTTTCCACGGTATAGGGTGCTGAAAAAGCACAAAATCGCCATATTCTCCCATATCCTCATAATGCCCCATCACGCTTTCTAAAGTGATTTCTGGGGGAGATGGAAAGAATCCGTAGCTCGTTTCTGCATCATCAAAAGAAGTTTTTTCTGGTGTGGGGAAAGGCGTAGGCGGCGCGCTTTTTCCGCAGGCGAGTGTTGTTAGAATAAGTAAAAGAATAATTGGGATTATGCGTTTCATCCCTGGATCTCCGGCTTGCTTTTGAGCAAAGAGTAGTTTCCGATCCCCCACAGGATGCTTGCCGAAAGAGCCAACATCAACAGGGCATTTACATCCGAACTGACGGGGACTGTGGGCAGGGTTGGCATCGAAAAAGTGAGTTCAGGCATTGTGAATAAGATGCTGAAATCCCATGCAAAGAAAGGTATGAGCATTTTTCTTAGTGTAATATATGAAGCTGCGGGGAGCAGCGTCGCTAACTTTGTGCTTAGGATTGGTATCCCTAATGCTAAAAGAATAATGGTAAGAACCGATTGAATTAAGAAGGCTGGCTCTTTCCACAAAACGGGTATTCTGATAGGTTTTGGGAGACGCACCAAAATATTGGGCGTTAAATTACGTGTGAGTGGAATTTCGGGCAGTTCGTCTAAGGTAGAGAAAAGAGTCTTAAGGTCGTTGACTTGTGCGCGACATTTCTCACAGTCAGCAAGGTGGGCTTCTACCTTTTTCTGTGTAGCCTTATCAAGCATTTGATCGAGATATTCGTTAAGTTCTATTTCGTTTAGATGATTCATTTTCTTAACTCTTTTAGCTTTTCTGCTAAGATTTTTCTGGCGCGAAATAAATCGCTTTTGACAGTGCTGAGGGGTTTATCTAAGCTCTCGGCAATTTCTTCATAATTTAAATCTTGGAAATGCCTTAATTCAATGACGGCTCTATAGCCTGGTTTGAGTAATAAAATTGCGGCGCGGATTTGTGCATCTTGCTCACTATTAGCGGTCTGTGCTTCGGGACCGGGATTCGGTTCTTTTGGCGGTGGCAAGTCGTTTTCTAGCGAGAGTGTCGGTTTGTGGCTATTTATTCGATTCAGGCAAAGATTGGTCGTAATTTGTTTAATCCACGGGCGGAAGGATCTTTTCGTGTCAAATTTATCGAAGGCTTTATAGGCACGAATGAAGGCTTCTTGAGCGGCATCTTCGGCATCACGGCGATTGCCGAGCATCCTATAGGCGACGTTAAATGCCGCAGACTGATGAAGCTGAACGAGTTCGCCGAACGCGTCCATATCACCCTGCGCAGCAAGTTTTATTAGGCTGCGATCGTTTACGATATTCATTTCTATTTAATAGTACAGTGTTTGTTGGGAAAAGTTGCAGTGAGTTTGGGGCAATTGTTCTAATAAAACCCGAAAGGTTTTATTAGAGGACATTTTTTATGGGATGATTTTTTAGTGTATAGATTTTGGTTTAACTGTTGCGCGATTAAAACCTTTCGGGTTTCTAATTTATCTCGTCTTAAGTTCTTTTTGTAAACTTTCTTCGAGAGCCTTAGGGAGCGATGGAGAAATTCTTCTCAAGAGCACTTTTGTTTGTGGATTTTCACTTTTCTTAATAATACTCTTTAGAAAATAACTGGTTTCTGTGGGTGCATCGTGATAAAGAGCGATGATGATATTTTGAATGTCTTTTTGGAGGCGTGTATGCGCGGCGATGATAATTGGCTCAATGAGATTGAATATAGGAGGGAGGTTTTCAAAATTGGGGTTTTTGACAAGCGGAAGTAGGGCTTGTAGCCCATTTCCCCAAAATTGCTCACGGTGTGGGTAGAGCCATTCGGTGACAAGAGCGAGAAATTGATCGGGCGTTTCTTTGCGCAAACGAGTGAGGCTGTGAGTAAGCAATGATGTTCGTACGCTTGCATCGCGGACTTTTTGCGTCCAGACGGTGAGACGGGCGAGGAGACGATCTTCTTCTGGAGAGATATGCCCAAGTAAGAAAGCTGCAAGGAGATGGGTTTCGAGATGCCCTTCATCCCAAAGTTGGTCGGCGAGTTCGAGAGCTTGGTCGGCGTCTTCTTTGGCGAGGGGAGATAGCTCGCTTTCGATTCTGCGTAAAATTACGGGAGGGGTGCGGTAGGTCGGTAATGTAGATGACGGGGCAACCGCATCTCGTGTGCGCAGGGTACGATTGACGTAGCTTTCTAGTACCTCGCGCAATTCACGAATAAAAGCCGCGGGCTGGTCGAATAAATCGGCGAGCTGCGCGGCTTGGGTTTTGAGTTTTGCGAGGTCTATTGCGGGCATGATTTTATATTGTAGGGGCGCAGCATGCTGCGCCCCTACAATGAGATATTAATACGCTTTCGCGAAATAAACTTTCTTCTCAGCTTTTTCGCCGCAGACGATACATTTGCCTTCACCACCGGGTTGGTCCTGCTCAAGGGGGATGACGCGAGTGGTGGCTTTGGTATCTTCTTTGACTTTTGCTTCACATTCAGCAGATTCACACCACCAGCTTAATGCCCAACCTTTTTGGACGACTTCTTTTAGTTCGTCGTAATAGGCAGGGTCGTGGATATTATCATCGCGGAATTTCTTGGCGGCTTCGAACATGGCTGTTTGGATAGAATCTAACCTGTCCACAACGGTATCAAGTAGACCCACGCGCGGCTCGAAGGTTTTTCCATCCCGACCCGGCACATCTCGTCTAGCCAACGCAACAGACTCTTTCTTCACGTCACGAGGTCCAATTTCAATCCGCAAGGGGACGCCGCGCAACTCCCAATCATTATATTTGAAGCCAGGCGAGAAGCCTTCTCTATCATCCACTTTGACGCGGATACCGCCTTCTTTGAGTTCGGCGAAGACCTCATCTACCGCCACCATGACCTTTTCTTTCTCGGCATTTTTGCGGTAAATAGGCACAATCACAACTTGGATTGGGGCGATTTTTGGGGGCATTTTCATACCCTGATCGTCACCGTGAACCATGATGAGCGCACCGATCATGCGTGTAGACATTCCCCACGAGGTGGTGTAGGCATGTTCGAGTTCGTTATCTTTGTTGAGAAAATCAATATCGAATGCGATGGCGAAATTTTGCCCAAAATAGTGCGATGTGCCGCTTTGCAGGGCTTTGGTATCGCGCATCATGGCTTCGATGCCGGTGGTCATTTGCGCACCAGCGAAACGCTCGGTATCCGATTTATAGCCTTTCACAACGGGGATGGCGCAATCCGTTTCGGCGAAATCGGCGTAAACATCGAGCATTCTGTAAGTTTCTTCTTTGGCTTCATCGGCTGTGGTGTGCGCGGTGTGACCTTCTTGCCAATAAAATTCGGCAGTGCGGAGGAAGAGCTTGGTGCGTAATTCCCAGCGCATGACGCTGCCCCATTGGTTGATCAAAATCGGTAGATCGCGCCAAGACTGCACCCATTTGCTATACATATGGCCGATAATGGTCTCGGATGTAGGGCGAATGGCGAGTTTTTCTTCGAGTTCTTTGCCGCCGCCGTGCGTGACGACTGCGAGTTCGGGTGAGAAGCCTTCAACATGCTCTTTTTCTTTCTCAAAAAATGACATCGGGATCAGTGTGGGGAACGCCGCGTTGACATGACCGGTTTCTTTGAAACGGCGGTCGAGTCCAGCTTGCATATTTTCCCAGAGTGTCCAGCCGTAAGGGCGCACGACCATGCAGCCGCGCACGGGGGCGTAATCGGCGAGTTCGGCGCGCAATACGAGTTGGTTGTACCAGTCGGAGAAGTTTTCAGATTGGGGGGTAAGTTTTTCGTCAGCCATTATTTTTCCTTGTTTGAATGTTTGCAGGTTCTAAAGTTTGAAGGTTACAAGTTTTTACCACGGAGATCACTGAGATTACTGAGAAAAACTTTTTGTTTTTCTCTTTTTTCTTAAAAAACTCTGTGTTCTTTGTGTACTCTGTGGTGAATTTATGTCTTTCAACTTTTTAGTAATTTCACAGCAGATTGAACATCGGGCGCGAATTGGAGATAGTCGCGTTGAGATTGGGGAACGTAGCTTCCCAAATTCTCGTAAAAAGCCTGATTGAAGAGACTCTGCCAGCCCTCCCCAATCAGGATAAGAGGTGTAGGAGGCAATGCTTCGATGATGAGTTGATTCCACATCAGCGATATTTCTGTCAGCGTGCCGGGACCGCCGGGGAGGGCGTAGGCGGCATCGCATTTTTCGATGAGGGCGTTGAGGCGTGCTTTGAGAGTCGGGTATCGCCACTCATCTGTAATCCATTGGTTAGGCTTTACATCTCGCCAAGATTCGATTTCTTCGCAAGTCACGCCGATGACCTTTCCGCCAGTTTCATTTGCGCCACGCGAGACGGCTTCCATTGTGCCGATATATCCGCCAGTCATGACGCTGTGTCCACGCTCCGCAAGGAGTTCTCCCAGCGTGAGGGCATCGTTATAAGCGGGAGAGTTGGGTTTCGGGGCTGAGCCGCCGAAGATAGTTATGTTCATAATAAATACTCGTTATTTTGTGTTCTGTTTTGATTGTAGGGGCGCAGCATGCTGCGCCCCTACAATCAAAATCTAATCCCATTCACGGGATGCATTCACTTCCAATTTATCCAAAATCGCCTTCTCCAAATCAATCTCGGCAACATCCGCCAATTGTAGCAGATAGAGGGCCACATCGGCGAGTTCTTCGGCTAAATTTTCCTTAACAAATTCTTCGTTCCACTGGAAGTGTTCGAGGATTTCGGATACTTCTAAATTCAACGAAATGGCTAAATTTCTCGGTGTTTGGGGGCGTTTGCTGTCTTCCTCGTACCATCCCTTTGAGCGGACGAAGTTATTCATAAGAATGGTCAGTTGCTCGATGGTCTTATTGGTCATTTTGTCTTTGTCCATAAAAAAACGGCTCCCAGATTTGGAGAGCCGTTAGCTGACGTACAAAAGCGAACCTATCCAGATATGGATGGTGGAAATTTTAGCGGGGTAGGGACTGGGTTCATTAACATGGTGGGGATTATAACAGCTAAAGTGAATGATACGAATCGAATATCAAATATGCGATAGAATAGGATTATGCTTTCTCCTACAGATTTAATCCTTGTCTGCTTAATTCCTTCTCCACGGGATATGGAAATCGCTCGCCTTTTAGGTTGGTACCGTATCCCGCTCCGCACTGCCCCCAAAGTTGTTTCCGTTGATTATTTAGCACTATACCAACCCTCATCTTTTGGTGCGCGTGGTGGACAGATTGAATTCGTCATCCCTGTGCATGGACACGAACTCGCCTCCCGGGCCGAACTTCTGCGTGATGAAGCCGAGCATCCCCGTGCACATGAAGAGTATTATAAAATTCAACTTGGAGCCTTAGAGAAGTTGCCGAATCCCATTTTGGCAAAAAAATGGAAGCGATTAACATTCCTATATACAACTGGTGAGTATCTTCTCGAAGCCAAGACGTTAAATGATCTTGTTGTGCAAAATGACGAGCGCAAGCTACTCCGGAAATCTTTGCGAGAGCGAGCAGAGAATTCGACCCTATACAAGACTGATTTGCCAGAAGTAGATATTGACCCTGCGTTATTAGTGGCATTATTGGGAATAAAGGAATTTTAAGCATCGTATAACGGAAAAGGATAGATAATGACAGAGAACTCTTCAAAACCTGACCACACTCACGAACCCGTCTGGACATACCGCGGCTACGAACTCCATGCTGGTGAATTCAATACTGCCATGGTGCATCTTTTTCGTGCCGAAGTCTCTCGTGCCAATGTCTGGCGGCAACGGCTAGATGCAACAACAAATTGGGCCGTCATCACCACTGGTGCGGTTATCTCGCTGGCTTTCACCCAGAAAGTTAGCCATCTTGTAATCTTGTTAAATTTATTGCTCGTGACGATATTCCTGATTATCGAAGCACGCCGCTATCGCTACTTTGAGCTCTGGTCGTCTCGAATCCGTATGATGGAAACAGATTTCTTCGCCGCCATGCTCGTGCCTCCTTTTAAACCCTCCTCAGATTGGGCAGAGGGGATGGCAGAAACCCTCTTGCATCCCGAGTTTCCCATCTCTGAGTTGGAGGCACTTGGTCGTCGTCTACGCCGTAATTACCTCTGGATTTATCTCATCGTTGGTATAGCGTGGCTTGGCAGGTTGGCTTTATTCCCCACGCCTACAAATTCTTTTTATAAAGTTATTCAAAACGCCGCGATTGAAAATATTCGCGGTGAATGGATCATGACCGCCGTTGCCATTTTTTATATCCTTGCCTTTTTATTAGCCTTTGTGACCATTGGTTTACGGCGCGCATCAGGAGAAGTCCTTGCGAACCCAGATATTATCGGATTTGATAAAGACGATGCCGATGAAATCGAAAAAGCTGTTTCCGAGAAAAAAGCCTGGTTTCGACGCTCACGTAAAAGGCAAGAATTGGTTACGCTCATTATCACCGACCAACCCAAAGAAGTTGCCCAACGTATTAACGAGCAAATGCACAGGGGCGCAACCATTCTTTCTGGTGAAGGCGCGTATACGCATGAAAAACATTCTGTACTGATGGTCGCTGTCACAAGTACCGAAATCTCTGCACTAAAAGAGATTGTCTCTGAAATTGCCCCCAAATCCTTTGTGATGGTTGTCCCTGCAAAAAATATCTTAGGACGCGGATTTATGCCGCTGGAGGAAGAGTAATGTCAACATTAATTCAAAACGGAACAATAATCACAGCCTCTGAAACTTTTAAAGCGGATATTTTGATAGAGGACTCTGGACGCATCTCTGCCATTGGACGCGATTTACACGCTCCCAAAGCGGAGCGAATCGACGCAACCGGGAAGTTGCTACTGCCTGGGGGCGTGGATCCGCACACACACTTCGATCTGCCAATGTTTGGCACAGTCTCATCTGACGACCATTACACGGGTCATAAAGCCGCAGCTTTTGGTGGCACGACGACTGTGATCGACTTCATCAACCAAGACTTCGATTCGCTTAAGCAATGTGTAGACGCTTGGCATAAAAAAGCTGACGACAAAGCCGCGATTGATTATTCTTTTCACATGAATATCGTCAATTTTAATGAAAAGATAGCTAAAGAAATCCCCAGTTTACTGGATGAAGGTATCACAACCCTGAAAATTTTCACAGCCTATAACGGCGTTTTACGGATTGGCGATAATAGTATTTTCAAGGTTCTGCGAACAGCAGCCGAAAATGGGATGCTGACTCTGCTCCACGCCGAGAATGGGGATGTGATCGAGACTCTCGTTGACGATGCATTGAAGGCGGGTAACACGTCAACGGAGTGGCATGCTTTAACGAGACCAAGTTGGGGCGCAGGCGATGCTATTTTAAGGGTAGCAGGTATGGCACAAGCAGCGGACGCGTCGCTATATATCGTCCACATGAATACTGCCATTGGGGCAGATATGCTCAAATATTCCCGCGAGCAGGGAGTCAAGATCATGGGAGAAACCTGCCCCCAATATTTATTTTTCACTATCGATAATATGCGTCAACCCGATGGTGCGAAATGGGTTTGTTCTCCACCGATGCGTAACAAAACAGATAATGCGCGGCTCTGGCAAGCAGTTGAACGCGGTGAAATGCAGACGATTGGCACTGATCATTGCCCATTTTTCTTCGACGGTACGCAGCCGATACTTTATGAAGGGCAGGAGATTGCAATCTCCGGCAAGGAGTTGGGTGTCGAAGATTTCACCAAAACCCCGAATGGATTGCCTGCTGTGGGCGACCGCCTGCCCGTGATGTGGACGGAAGGTGTTGTCAAGGGGCGCATCACGCCGAACCAATTTGTGGCGATGAATAGCACGAACCCCGCCAAGATTTTTGGCATGTATCCGCGTAAAGGCGCGCTGCTCCCCGGCTCAGATGCGGATATTGTGATTTGGGACCCCGAGCGTAAAGTGACGCACGGTGTGGCGATGTCGCATCAGCGAACGGATTACAATTTGTTTGAGGGCTGGGAATTGACAGGGTATCCCGAAAAGGTCTTCTTGCGCGGCGAGCTCATTGTTGACGGTGATGAATGGCTTGGCAAGCGAGGGGAAGGGGAGTTCATAAAGAGAAAAGAAGGAGAGATACTGTAAAATGTCAGGAAAAACTACAGACGCTATTGTTGTACATTGTATTGATTTTCGTTTGCAAAAATATCTTGATCCGTGGTTGCAGAAAAATATTGGGCATGATAATTTTGATCGAGTTTCGCTAGCTGGATGTGTTTTCGATTTTTATGCTGTTTTACGGCAAGTGGAAATTTCAGATAGATTACATGATATTAACAGAATTATCCTTATCAACCATGAGGATTGTGGAGCGTATGGAGCGGAAGGGAATTACGCACGTCATAAATCTGACTTGGAAGAAGCAGAGCGAAAGCTGGAAGCTTTATTCCCCCATTTGAAAGTGAAAACGTATTACCTGCATTTAGATGGGGAGTTTGAGCAACTTTCTCAAACGTAAAAAAAGAGCAATGCACCCAAAAGTGCGTTGCTCTTTTTTTGTTCTTATTGCTCAAATTAACTAGAAGGGGAAATTACCACTTCGACCAAATCGCCTACTTTTGCGTCCACTCTTTTTTCTGCATTTCCGTTTACAACCGCGATTTCGAGATAGCCTTCACTGTCTTTTAGCGCGACCAAATCGCCAACCTCATGATGTCCGTAGGATTTTGAGATGCTGTCAATTTCTTGACCCAGGATATTGACTTTTGCTTCGCCTTTAATTCTATCGGTATGTAGATCTGTGCGTAGGTTGCCGAAAGTGTCGATCAGGCTGATATGCGCGTTCCAGCCAGAATCTGTTTTCTCGGGTTTTGAGAAGGGTAGCAGAATAGGATCGTCTATTGGCTTTCCTAGATTTTTTAGGGGGACACTCGCTGCAAGATGCGCCCCAACCGGAGCGAAGATGTCGCGCCCGTGGAAGGTGCTGGTGACCTGATTGAGCCAATATTCACGTTTATTTAGTTCGACGAATTTTAACGGAAGTTGTTTTTCTTCGGCATCCTGTATGAGTAACGTGAGCAAGCCGTTATCAGGTGCGACGTAGAGTTGTGTCCCCAATTGTGCGGCAATCGCTCGTCGATGTGTTCCTACGCCCGGGTCAACCACCGCGACGTGGATCGTCCCATCCCCAAAAAAAGGAGCAACGCGAGAAAGTGTGATAGCACCTTGAATCAGATTTTGGGGTTGAATCTGATGAGAGATATCTGCGATTTGGACTGTTGGGCAAATGCCCCAGATAACGCCTTTCATTACGCCGACGAATCCGTCTTGGGTCCCGAAATCAGTTAGAAGAGTGAGTACGCTCATTTTTTATCTCCTTGATGTATACTTATTCAATAGTAGTATAAAGCATTTTGGCAGACAAGCCTTTGGAGGAATTTATGCCCGAAGTTGAAAAAACACCTGCAAGTATTCTTTCTGAAATTCAGCAAGGGTTGAAAAAAACACAAGCTGAAGAGCGACTAAAGGCGATTGAGAAGCTAAGCGGATTGGCTTATAGTAGCGAGACGATTTTGCGCCAACTTGAAAAAATGGCAGCCAAAGATCGCAGTGCAGTCGTGCGCACAGCCGCTTTAAGCGCATTAGATTTGCCCGTGCATAGGCAGATTTTTAAGCGGATATCAAAGCTCCCGCAATCTATACGTGAAGTTTTGGTAAAAGAAATCCATCGCTGGGAGAAAGAAGGTTTACTAAAAGAAGAGGTTGCCGAGGCTTTGGAAAGACGTTATGCTTTTGATTTCAAGTTCTCTGCTAAGAGTAAGGTAGCTTCGCCTGTTCTTACTGCTAAACCTGCAAAAGTTCCCCCTCCTAAACCTTTAAAACCCAAGAAGCCAAAGCGATCTCTGGCGCAAGTTTTATTTAGCGAATCCAGTATTAAGATCGCTTTATATTTGGGGGCGTTTTTTGTAATTGCAGCAGCATTGATTTTTGCCGCTGCGATTGAAGAACTGCGATTACCGATTCTTTTATTTGTGACGATAGGGTTTTTATTGGGCGCGCTTTCTCTTAAAAAAAGATTGCCGCAACCTAGCTTTACGCTTTTTATTGTTTTCTCTACGCTTTTAGCTGTGGATGCTGGTGTTCTCTCTGATATGCTCAACCTTCGTGGTGACGCGAATCATTTTTATTGGGCGGTTGTCTTTTTCTTTATCGCCGCTGTATGGGGATTTAGCATTTGGTTTTATCAATCTCGTTTTTTTAGTGTGATGGCATTTGGTGCATTACTGTTGAGTGTGCTTAACTTTGCTGACCCATTTGATGTGCCGCCCGCCTTAGATGCTTTGTTGATTTCTCTTGCTGCCTGGGGAGCATTGCTTGGTGTTAAACTTTTAATAAAATGGAAGGACAAAAGTTTTGCAAAGCCTCTTTTCTTTGCCATCCAAATTTCCTTAGTAAGCGTTCTTCTAATATCCTTTTTTTCCTTGCCCTTTATGGAATCCCGTTGGAGCGATGGCTGGTGGTTTGCTGGCGGGCTGACGTGGCTTCTGATTGCTGCAGCATTTATCTACAGCAACATGATCTGGCAGATGCCAATCTTCCCCTATTTGGCTGTTGGCGCACTAATCCCTGTACTCTGGATGATGGTCAATAGTTTTGGCGAGATTGCGAGCTCCATGCAAGTCTTCCTGGCTTGGTTTTGGGGAACTTTTTTTCTTGCTGCAAATGTTGCTTTTTCTGATTTCATCAAATCAGAAAAGTGGAAGAAATATAGTTTGCCATTTCTTCTTGGATCTGGGGTTATTTTTACAGGGGCATTATCTTTGGCCTCTATTCGAGCCTTTGACGTAGACCATACTACCCCTCTTTTCTTGGTCTTGATAGGGATTGCGATTAGCTACGTAGCTTTCCATATTTACAGACCACAACTTATCTTTTGGTCTATTTCCTTGACCTCAGTCACCATCGCGTATTTCTTCTTTTTTGAACTCCCCTTCATGGAGAATATCGAGTTTTTTATCGGATATAAGCTTGCTTTAGCGAGTCTTTTGCTTCTTCTGCCTGATTCTCTTTTACCGCGCGAGACAAAAGAGAATCCTTGGAGAATTCCATTGCAAATTTTGGGTGGCTTAATGACATTCTCTTTTATGATAACCATTTTGGAAGGAAGAGAAACTGATTTACAAGCCGCGTTACTCTTTGGTCTGATGGCGGTATTTTTCTTTTTCTATGCAATGCGCCTGCGCGTTTATCTGGCGTATATCGCAACAACTTTTCTCGTGCTTGCCATATTCTTTGCAAGCGAAATTTATGGCTCTGATCTATGGTTGCCTGCCTTAATGACATTAGCTGTAATTTATTACGGTCTTGGTCTTTTATTAAAAAAACAGGAAAAGTGGACAAAGGTCTTCCGTTTCAGCTGTCTTATTCTTGGTAGTCTTCTTGTATTCACGGGGTTGGTAGATGCTCAAGCAGGAACGGGATGGTACAAGGGCTGTTCAGTTCTGGAGTATTCCTTCGTAATTAAGGACGTATTCAAGCTTCATACTGTTTCTGTAGAGTTCATTGCTAATGTTTTCAACATCATTTTTTCGTAAAATATTGAGAGCAAAACTT
>Ga0209249_1000271_pt1 | contig 68808 bp, 67 predicted proteins | sample SaaInlV_200m_DNA_4_FD_184653 | JGI IMG/M metagenome (GOLD analysis project Ga0209249, IMG submission 184653) | Marine microbial communities from expanding oxygen minimum zones in the Saanich Inlet - SI037_S3LV_200m_DNA (SPAdes) (version 2) | ecosystem: Environmental > Aquatic > Marine >... | reverse complement strand
AATCCGTTTTCTATTCCCGGCAACTGTGATTCAAAGTAAGATTATTACCTGACGCAACGTGATGTCCTTTTCTAATTGTCGTTGACAGAGTGTAGTCTTTCTATTCTATTCGCCGACATTAAATCATCCGGAGTGGCGTCATATTGCAATAGCGCTTTCCCGCTATTTCATCGGTTTTCCCGGAGGCTTATTAGCTGCATACGGCTTGCTCGCTTATACCATGGAACGCATCGCTTCGCTTCATGTCCCGAAAATAGCGCGAACTTTTCAGGCAGCCGGCTATTCAATAGCTGTCTATGCTGTTCTTGCCGGGCTAATACCACCTCCTGTTAAATTTTTTCCTGGAAATATACTAAACTCAGACACTTTCACACAGTTTACGGGAATCCCTCCCTGGATATTTCGCTCAGTGATCGCTCTTGTTATCACAGTAACCATTACGCGAGCTCTTGAGATCTTCGAAGTGGAAACTCAGAGCAGGATCGAAGAATTAGAGCAGCAACAGATCATTACCGCTGAACGCGAAAGATATGCAAGAGAGCTACACGATGGTGCTATCCAAAAAGTCTATACCGCTGGTCTTCTGGTTGAGTCCGCTTCTCGAATAGCAGAACCAGAAAGTGAAATAAGCAAGCGTTTAGGGCGAGCTGTAGGCGTTCTTAATGACACAATTGCAGACCTAAGGCAAAATCTTGTTGAGCTACATGCACACACACAAACAGAAACCGAACCACTCCCTGTTTTGCTCCAGAAATTAGCGAACGCCTCACATTACAAGACTATGATAAAAATAGTACTTGATATCAATTTACCAATTTCAAAACACCTTACCCCTCGGCGCACAAATCATATTATGGCTATCGTCAATGAGGCATTCGCAAATACAGTTCGCCATGCTCAAGCACAAGAAGTTCATCTGGCGGCAAGAAATCTGGGGACAGATTTCGAGATCACGATCAGAGACGATGGAATAGGACTGCCGGATAATTTCAAGGCAGGCTACGGACTTAGTAATATGCGCGACCGAGCAAGACTCTTGAACGGCACGATCACCTGCAAAAAAGATAACGGAACCATCATTTTTGTAACAGCACCTTGGGCTGATGAAAAATTATGAAAAAAACACGCATTTTATTGGTAGACGATCACGCCATTGTCCGATTGGGCCTCATGACACTCCTGAACGACCAAGCAGACATGGAAGTGGTGGGTGAAGCTAGCACAGCACCAGAAGCTATTCAGGCGGTAGACGCGCTCCAACCTGACGTGATTCTGATGGACATACGGTTGCCCGGCGAAGGCGGTATTGAAGCAACACGACAGATCACGTCCCGTTTTCCGGATAGCCATGTGGTAATACTGACATCCATCGCCGATAATGAACTCATTATGCGGGCTATCAATGCGGGCGCGGTTGGGTATGTACTCAAACAAGTCGGGAACGAAGAGTTATTGCGCGCCATAAAAACAGCAGCTCGCGGAGAGGCTGCTCTCGACCCATCCACAACAACCCGTTTATTATCACGTGTACGTGAGGCAGATCGAAAGGAAAAAGAAGATGCATTTCGTGATCTCTCCAATCGTGAAATGGATGTCTTAGTCCACTTGGCTCGTGGAAAAACAAGCGCCGAAATAGGACAGATTCTTAACTTAAGTGAAAAGACCGTCGGGAATTATGTCAGTAATATGTTTGAAAAACTGGGACTAAAGAACAGAATTCAACTGGCAGCTTACGCATACGAACATCATTTATTTGAAAAAATTGGCAAGGAAGAATAACAAACAAAACTGCCCCGAAGAAAATTTTTCGGGGCAGTTTTTTATTACTTCGGACGCCTTTGATCTGAGTTAGAAGCAGTAAAACCTACTCTTCTGTGTGATAACCTTTAGCCTTCGTTATAAGCTCTTCGTCGGTTTTCACAGTTGCAATACCACCTTCAACATGGCAGCTACGGCAAGTAAAGTTAAGACCAAGCTCAGACAAAGCATTACTGCCATCTTCGGTGAATTGTTCGATCTGACCAGGATTAATTCCCATCAGATGTGTGCGGATATCACCAGTGAACATATCGATATTGCCAACAGCACTCTTGGTAACACGTGGCATGTGGCAGTCAATACACTCTAAAGCTGCTGGATGAATTTCTGAGTTTTGATATGCAGCTTCGCTGTTATGGCAGTTTTCGCAAGAAGTTCGTGTGACAGCAACTGTCTCATCTTCAGCATTGGCTTTGCGCAGCGCAACAACACCTGCATGTGGATCATGGCAGACTACACAGTTGATGGTAATGTGTTTGCTCTGGAAAAGTTCTTCGTACTGTTCGTGGTGTTTGATGAAGCCACCGCTTGCATCAACAGCTTCTGAACCGCCACGGAGATGGCATTCCCCACAAAGGGCAGAATCACGTTCGATATCCAAAGCTACGCCACGGGGGTTAGCAGCATGTAAGCTACCAGGACCATGACATTCTTCGCACTGAATTCCAGGAGCTTCCCAAGAACCGACGATGCCAGGCATACCTTCGGTTGGGGTGTCTGGATCATAACCAGTGGTATGGCAGGTGCCACAATTATATTTGCGCTCTTCACCAGGATGGTAAGCTACGCCGCCAAGTTCATTTCCAACAACAGGGTTGGCAAAATTGAATTGGCTAACATAATCGGTATTTCCATCGCCACGTGTACCGGGCAAACCAGTAATAATGAAACCTTCATTATCAACGAAACGATATTTCCAGTTATAACCACCGATGACATAAGAAATATCATCCCAAGTATAGCCTTCAGGAAGCTCAGTGACTTCGGTATAGGGATACTCTGGCGGCTGACCATCAACAACGGCGTTCAGTTTATATGGATGTCCAGATTGCATGAAAACATCATAAGTATCGGTATGGCATTCGCCACAGGCTGCGGAACCAGTATATTCGGCACCAAAAACAGCGACAGAACCTTCACCTGCTGGGCCAGCAGGGCCTTCAGGGCCTTGAGGGCCTTCGGGGCCTTCAGGACCAACAGGGCCGGCGCAAGAAACGAGCGCCAATGTAGCTAATAATGCAGCAGCTACAAGAAAAACAGCTTTCTTCGACATTGCATTCTCCTTAATAGAGTGTCATTTTATGATCAGGCCTTTAGACGTCCATCCCAATCAAAGGGCATATTCCACAAAGACAGAGATTATTCGGAACACTCTTATTCTAGAGAACAGGAGAGGATTAACACAGAGTACTATCCCCCTAAACAAATAGGGGAAAACCCCTAATTATTTTCCAGCACAGGAGCAATTTCCTTTAAAAAGACCCATATCAGAAGAAATCCCAGCCCAAGACTAATTGCACCAACAGATGTAATGGACTGCAAACCCCGTATTTTCCAAAGCGTTGTCGTAATAACGGGACCTACTGCCAACCCAATCCCATTTGCCAATGCAATCAGAGAGAAGATCGATGCGCGCGCTTCCGGGGCTTGTTCGCCATATAAAGGAAAAAGGGAAACGATAGCGTATTCCACCCAGAAAACGGTTAACACCAACGCAATGCGGATCATCGTTAGATTCTCTCGCGCCAAGGGGATCAATGCAAAGAAGATCGCTGCAAACCCAATGCCCATCAAGCTGCTACGCTGCTTGCCCAGGCGATCTATAAGCAAACCTGCCAAAATTGCGCCGAAAAGTTCGGAGAGTCCAATTTGGGTGGCAACCAATCCTAAACCAACGGAATCAAGCCCAAAATCCGCAGTGAGCCAGATGCCCCAAAAGGTCATAAAAATGCCTACTCCGGTAAAAAGGAAAGTCGCCACACCCAGCGATGCTTGCACGTTTCCCTGACGTAGAAGCTCGCCCATCCCAATAATTATTTTTTCTTCATGTTGAGATTTTTTAGCTTCAGGTAAATAACGCCATGTTAACCAAGCTGCGATAAGGCTCAAGGCGCTTAATCCAAAGAATGGCGTGCGCCATCCATAAACGCTAAAAATCCAGCCGATCAAAGGCATCATCACTACCCCCGAAATAGCAAAGGCAACATCAATGGATGCCAAAGCGCGGCCTCTGCGCTCAAAAGAGACGAGGTCGCTAATATATGCCTGTTGAGCGGGTAAATAGGCGTTTACGGCCAAGCCGCTAAAAAACATCGGGATAGCCGCCCACCAGCCTTTAAAAAAAGTGATTCCCAGCATACCAATAACCTGTGAAAGCAAAGCAAAAGCCATCACTTTCCGACGTCCATAACGATCTGCGAAAGAACCAAAAAATGGACTTAGAAGTGCGGACGAAGAGCGGATCATCAGAAGCCAGCCAAAAATTGGCAAACTGACCCCTAAACCCGCAGAAATTTGTGGAACAAAGGGATAGAGCATTCGAAAACTGGTATCAACAATAAGTCGTACAGAAAAAAGCGCCCCGATCAACGCCATGCTCAACCCAAAAAAATTTAGAAACCAAAACCCAATTCTTGACTCTGTTCTTTCCATAAAATCTCCTACTTCTAAAACGCTAACTCAGAGCAGCTAAAAGACTACTATAAAACTTCTTTTATCTTTCTGCTAATCTCCCCAACACGAGCGTTTACCAACTTGATAAGATCATCTACGCCTAAGCGGATATTCAATCCACGCTGACCGCCTGAAATATGGATTTCAGCATAATCTCGTGCACTCGCATCCAAAACGATCACAAAGCCCTTATTTAGCAAGGCTAGTGGCGAAATGCCGCCGGCCCGTAATTGCGTCAATTTCTCAGCCTCATGCTGGGTTGACAAAACGATCTTTTTCTCACCCAGGAATTTGGCCAACATCTTTAGATCGACTGCATGTGTGCCGGGGATCATCGCCAAGATCGGTTTGCCCGGCTTACGCGTGACCACGATCGTCTTAAAAACTACGTCCGCAGAGATACCTAATAAATCCGCTGTACCCAGCGCTCCAAGTTTCTCCGCAGGCAGCTCATAGACTGTATACACAATTTTGCGCGAATCCAACAAGCGTGTAACGTTATTTTTTACGGGCATAAAAGACCTTTCTCAACGAAAACAATTTGTCGCGCGATTCTACCCTACCTGCATAAAAAAGGCAGTAGAATAGCAGAAATCACTCAAGGAGCCACTTTTGTCCGCTAATCCCCCATCTCCATTACGTCTGCTCGTCACGATCAGCATTGCCATTCTCGCTGTTTCAACAGCTTCGGTCTTCATTCGCTTTGCACAAGAAGAAGCCCCCTCCCTTGTGATTGCCGCATCGCGTCTTTTGCTCGCCAGCCTCTTTCTCGCACCACCGGCTCTCATCCGACATCGCGCAGAATTACAGAAATTAGGCAAAGCAGAGCTTCTCTTAGGTCTACTTTCTGGCTTTTTCCTCGCCATCCACTTTGCCACCTGGATCACCTCCCTTGAATACACAACTGTTACCAATTCGGTCGTGCTCGTTAGTACATCCCCGCTTTGGGTTGCTATTCTTGCGCCGATCTTTCTCAAAGAGAAAATGACCAAAACCATCATCATCGGGATGGTCTTGACGCTCATCGGCGGGACGATCATCGGATTTAGCGAGGGCTGCGTCTGGAATAGTGGCATCATCTGCGCATCGCTCTCGGACGTTGGGCAGGCTGAGGCTTCGAAAGGTAACTTCCTGGCGTTGGCAGGAGCTTGGGCAGTTGCAGGCTATTTACTGATCGGTCGACGATTGCGCGCCAAGATGTCGCTCATCCCGTATATCTTCCTCGTTTACGGGATGGCCGCCATCGTCCTGTTGGTGATGGTGATTATCTCCGGGCAAAGTCTCTTCGGCTATTCGCCGCTCACCTATCTCTGGCTGCTGCTAATGGCTATATTCCCGCAGCTTGTTGGGCACTCAACCTATAACTGGGCATTACGCTATCTACCCGTTGCCTTGGTCGCCGTGATCACCCTCGGCGAACCGATCGGCTCAAGCATTTTAGCTTTCGTCATTCTCAAAGAAACCCCAACTCTTTTTCAGATCATTGGCGGCGTATTGATCCTGGCAGGGATATATGTGACGTCACAGAAAAATGAGTGAGCCAAAAGAAAAAAAACTTCCGAATTCTAGAAGAATTCGGAAGTTATATTTTAGCGATCAGTCGCTTCATTCAAAGCACGCAATTTATCTTTCAGCGCATCATCCAAGGCATCTTCTCGCATACGCCAATCCCAATTGCCACCAAGGCGACCGGGGAAATTCATGCGCGCGTCGCTGTCCAGATTAAGCAAATCTTGCATTTGTGCCACGACCCAATTGGCTTTTGAGTGCCAAAGAGTGCGGATCAGATCCCATGAAATGTCGTTTCCATCCACGCTCATATAGCGACGGGCAAAATCACGATTATGCTCAGGAGCAGCAGCATACCATCCACGCGCGGTGTCGTTATCATGCGTGCCCGTATAGGCAACGCAGTTTTCAGGATAATGATGCGGCAAAAATGGATTGCTCTCATCAGAAAAAGCGAATTGTAAAATCTTCATGCCGGGTAAATTAAATTGGTCGCGCAACTCGAAAACATCTGGCGTGATCTCGCCCAAATCTTCAGCGATGATCGGCAACTCCTTCAAAGCCGCCTTCATGGCGTCAAAGAAATCCGCACCGGGACCCGGCACCCAGCGTCCGGTTTCAGCTGTCAGGCTGTCGGCAGGGATTTCCCAATATCCGGAAAAACCACGAAAATGATCAAGACGAACAATATCAACTATATCGAACGAGGCTTGAAAGCGCTCTATCCACCATGCATAACCGCTCTCTTTATGAACGCTCCACTTGTAGATAGGATTGCCCCAAAGTTGCCCGGTAGGTGAAAAATAATCCGGCGGAACACCCGCCACAACGGTGGGCACTTTTTTATCATCGAGGTAAAAGAGTTCGGGATTGCTCCAGACATCGGAGCTATCAAAAGAGACAAAGATCGGAATATCGCCAACAACCTGGATGTTCTTTTCTTTGGCGTAAGCTCGTAAAGCATTCCATTGGCGAAAGAAGATGAATTGATAGAACTTGAAGCGCTCGATGGCTTCGCTGAACTTTTCACATGCTTCCGCTATAGCAGCTTCTTCTCGGTTACGTAATTCCGGAGGCCAACCTGCCCACGATCCGCCCCCGTGGGCTTCCTTGATCGCCATGAAAAGAGCATAATCATCGAGCCAGGTGGCAGTATCTACACAAAAGGCGGCATACTGCTCTCGGGTAGTAGCAAGTTCGGGTTCGCGCGCGAAGCGGATGAAGGCTCTCTCTAGCAGACTCAACTTCCAGCCGATGATACGTCCAAAATCGACGGAATCGGCATCAAAATCCAAATCTTCTTTGAGGTCGTCGGGGTGGAGAAGATTTTCTTCAAGGAGAAGGTCTGGGCTGATCAAGTAGGGATTGCCCGCGAAAGCAGAAAAGGACTGGTAGGGAGAATCGCCGTACCCAGTGGGACCGAGCGGCAGAATTTGCCAAAGCCGCGTGCCTGTTTCGTGGAGAAAATCAAGGAAGCGATAGGCTTGGGGACCAAGATCGCCAATACCATAACGACCCGGGAAACTGGTTGGGTGCAGGAGAATACCAGAACTGCGTTGAGCTTTCACATTAAACCTTATGGGAGTAATAAAGATTGATAGAGGGCTGCATATTTCTTCGCGGAGTTCTTCCACGAGAAATCTTGTGCCATGGCGTTACGCTGCAAACTTTGCCAATATTCGTTATTAGCATAAATGCCCAGGGCTTCGTTAATGGCCTTACGGAATGCCGCAATTGTTTCTTTTTCAAAAAGGAAGCCTGTTTCAGCGTGCTTGACTGTATCTTTCAGACCACCTGTACTGCGCACGATCGGGATACAGCCATAACGCATGGCGATCATTTGCGAAAGTCCGCAAGGTTCATAACGCGAGGGCATCAGGAAGATATCGCTGCCAGCATAGATTTTGCGCGCCAGCCTGCCATCGTAGCGAATTTCGACCTTCACGCGATCTGGCATTTTCTTTTCAAGATTTTTAGCGCGTTTTTCAAGAGCTGGATCGCCTGTGCCAAGAATAACTGCCTGCCAGGGTGTATCTTTGAGTTTAGCAAGGGTGTCGATAGCAAGGTCTACCCCTTTTTGAGTATCCATCCGCGAGACGAAGCCAAAAAGCGGAATAGATGAATCAATATCCAAACCCATCAGTTTTTGAAGTGCAGCTTTATTCCAGGCACGTTCTTTGAGTGTTTCAGCTGTGAAATTTGTCGAGATCGCTTCATCAGTAGCTGGGTCAAAACTCTCGGCATCAATACCATTGATGATACCCATAAGCGAGTCTTGATGAATCGTCAGGAAGTTTTCCATCCCTGAACCAAAAGAAGGCGTCAACATTTCATTAGCATAGGTCGGAGAGACTGCCACAGTCTTTCCCGCAGACCATAATCCCAGAGGAAGCGGCATCGCACGTGCCCACTCAGGCAGGTCTGTCTGAGCCAGTGTCAAACCATAAGATACGAGGCGTCCCCTTAGGTCAGGTCCCAGGAAAGGCAAATTGTGCACGGTCAGCAGAGATTTTGTTTCACGCATCTCCCCATTCCAATGCTTCAGTTGTAAAGCATAGGCTGCCAAAGCTGTATGCCAATCATTGACATGGATAATATCAGGCTGCCACTCAAGGTGTTTGGTCATCTCCAATGCTGCCACGGAAAAGAAGGTATACTTTTCTCCGTCCAACGCAGCATTCGAAGAATAAACAGAGCCGCTGGTCGTTATCGGTTCGCCCGCCACAAAATAAACCGGCAGGTCTTCAGAGCGCGTCTCAAAGACTTGAACACTCATATCGCTCTTTGCACGCGGAAGAGTAAAACTTGTCACTGGGCGCAAAGTGGCAGATTCTGTCCGAATGACCATATGCAACGGCAGCGCAAGACGTACATCCAAATTGACGCCCCCTGCATCCTCTTCAGAAAGAGCACGCAACGCACGCGGCAAAGCGCCGGCCACATCCGCCAAACCACCTATTTTAACAAAAGGAGCGGCCTCTGCCGCGAGAAAGAGTACCTTGAGCGTTTTCGACATAATGCATTATTTTACAACGAAAAAGACGATTTGAAAAAGAAATGTTAAAATTGCCTTCCCCCTCTACAAAAAGAATCGCCCTGCGCGTTACGCCAGCTGCAGAGCGCGCTATCCGTCAGGGTCATCCCTGGATTTTCGAGCAGGCTATCCGAGAGCAAAGCCATGTCGGCAAAGCCGGGGATTTAGCGGTCATATTCGACAAAAAGCGACGTTTTCTGGCAATTGGATTATACGACCCCAATACGACGATACGCGTCCGCATCTTGCAACGCCTGAAGCCTGCTGCCATTAACAAAGAGTGGTTCAAAGCCAAACTGGATACCACATCCCAACTGCGTGCACCCTTGCGTGATTCTCCTCCCAAGCGATTGACCAATGGCTACAGACTCGCCCACGGCGAAAACGACGGATTGCCCGGGCTGGTCATCGACCGCTACGCCGAAACTTACGTCATCAAACTCTATACCCCGGCATGGATCCCACATCTCAACGACATCCTTGCCGCATTGGGTGATATCTTCCCCGCAGAGAGAATTGTTCTACGTTTGGGTGGCAGCCTAAAAGAAAATAAATTCAATCTCGAAGACGGTATGGTCCTGCAAGGAGAAGCCTTAACAGCACCGATCATCTTCTCAGAAAACGGCTTACGTTTTGAATCCGACCCCGTACACGGGCAAAAAACCGGCTTCTTTCTCGACCAACGTGAAAATCGTGCCCGCGTCGAAAAGCTGGCAAAAGGCAAACGCGTCCTAAACGTCTTCTCCTACACCGGCGGATTCTCAGTCTACGCCGCGCGCGGCGGCGCAACAGAAGTCGTCAGCCTCGACGCGAGCAAACCTGCTATAGAAGCGGCCGAGCGAAATTTCAAACTAAATTTCCCCTCATCAAATTTGCATTCACTGATTGCAGGTGACGCCTTTGAAGTAATGACAGAGATGAAGAAAAAAGATCGCCGTTTCGAGATGGTCATCATTGACCCGCCCTCCTTTGCCAGGAAAGCCTCCCAAACGGATGGGGCGATTAATGCCTACCAAAAACTGACGCGCCTAGGTATAGAAATCCTCGCCCCGAACGGCATCCTCGTCCAAGCATCCTGCTCCAGCCGCGTGGAAAGTGATGCTTTCTTCGATGCTATCCATCTCACCGCACGCCGCGCAGGGCGACTGTTAAAAGAAATCGAGCGCACGTCGCATGCACTCGATCATCCAATTGGGTTTAGGGAAGGGGAATACTTAAAGTGTTTATTTGCCTACGCACCCTAATAAAAAAGGTGATGGGTAAGCTGAAATGAAACGAGATTGCTTCGGCGATAAAACTGCCTCGCAAAATCAGCATCACTTACTGTTTTGCCATTACTTAAAAAATAGCTCGCAGCATAAATACAGCAGACTCGCCAACTATCTTTCATCCAAGATCTTACGTAACGACGAAGTCACAAACCCTGGCTTGCCAGACTTAACAAACTGACCATCTATACTTGTCAGCGGCATAATTCCCATAAGCGTGTTCGTCAGGAAGGCTTCATCCATCTTCTCTATCTCATTAGGCTTGATGCGCCTTTCCTGCACGATCAATCCATTTCGGGGGGCGATCTCGCGCATCACGAAATTTCGCATGGTGCCGGGCAGCACGCCCGCACTTAATGGCGGCGTGATCAAATTCTTGTCCTGCACAAAAAAAAGATTTGCAGCACTGGCACAGGCTAATTCTCCCGCCGTATTGAGCAATAACGCATCGTCTGCACCCTGAGCATCCGCTTCCCGCCGCGCAAGAATATTATCGAGATAATTCAGCGATTTGATATTCGCCAAGGGAGAATGCTCATTGCGACGAATGGTGCTAATGATTGCATGCACTCCACGTTCATATAACGCAATAGGATAGCCAAAAAATTCTCCACATTGGATTATCAATGAAGGCTTTGTCGTAGCTTCGTCCATAAGCAATCCCCTTTTGCTCGGCACTCCGCGACTGACCGTTAAGCGAATAAAGGCATCCTGCAAATGATTCACATCAAGAGTCTGCAAAACTGCCTGAGCAAACTCAGCATCCGACCACGGCAAGGGTAGAGCAATCACCTTAGCCCCTCGTCGAAGACGAGTCAAATGCTTTGAGAGACGAATAATTTCACCTTGGTGAACCCGCATTGTTTCAAAAAGACCATCACCAAGAGTAAAGCCACGATCAAGAGGACTTATCGTCGCATCGGGATATGAAAGCAACTTCCCATTAACCCAAATTTTCTTTTCTGCACTCATCATCTCTCCAACTCAAGTTCTCATTCCTTTATAGAGATTTTTTGCTCATTAAATTCTCCATGCGCAGCTGTCATAATCGCCCTGGTAAGAGCCTCTGACTTCAATAACATCTCATCATATTCTTCATCTTCATCTGACAAGATCGTGATAGCACCGCCAACCCCCATGCTCAGCCCTGCTGGCGTGCTAATAATCGTTCTGATCACAATACTGAGATCCGCCGTGCCATTTAAACCCAAAAAACCAATCGTCCCGGAATAAATTCCACGCGCTTCATGCTCAAGCTGATCTATAAGTTCCATTGTCCGCAACTTGGGTGCACCAGTCATCGAGCCGCCCGGAAAAGCAGCGCGGACGCAATCCACGACATGCAGATCATCCCGTAAATGACCACGAACAGTTGATACAAGTTGATGCACTGTCGCATAAGATTCAACATACATCAGCTTGGGCACATGTACACTGCCTATATCACAGACAAGGCCAAGATCATTGCGAAGCAAGTCAACGATCATCAAATTCTCAGCGCGATTCTTTTCACTATACTGCAATTCTTCGCGCAAACTTTCATCTTCCTGCAACGTTTTTCCACGCTTAACAGTCCCTTTGATCGGCTTTGCTTCAACCCAACGATCACGATCCAAACGCAAAAAACGTTCGGGAGATGAACTTAGCACAACATGCTCGCCGAAGCGTAAAAATGCCGCATATGGCGCGGGATTGACCTCGCGAAGAAGGCGATAGAGTGCTAGGGGATCGATCTCTGCTTTCGTACTTATTTGATTGGTCAGGCAAATTTCGTACGATTCTCCATCAGATAAATATTTCTTGCACTGTCGAATATCACTAACGTAGTCAGAGTAAGAACGATGCAGATGAAATTCAACAGGAGTTTTCTCGTGCTGAACCGAGGGCTCTACCCGCGTTAACGCAGGCAAAGTCTCCAATTTCTTCTCAACAGCATCAAACCATGCCTCAGCGATATCGTTATTCTCATCAGCAAGAAGATGAACTAAATATAATGCCTTTTCCAAATGGTCAAAAACGATCACACGATCTGCAAAAATAAAACTAGCATCTGGCAAGTGAGATTCATACTTCAGCGAAGAACCGCATTCTGCCTTCATTTCATAACCAAAATACCCCACGAAACCGCAGTTAAGATCAAAGGGAAGCTCTGGCGAAAAGACTTTCATTCGTTCGAGTTCCTGGTCAAGATAATCAAAAATACTTCCTTCGATCTCCTGCGTCACGCCGCCCTTCGTTACCTGAACTTTTTTGGAAAGTGTTTCGTATTGAACAACCTGACTGAGCGGTCCAGTATTCCACCCCATAAATGAAAACCGAGACAAGCCTACCTCCACGCGGCTGCTATCCAGCCAAAAGGCAAATGGCTCATCCATATATAAATTGGCAAAAACCTGCTCAGGATCGTACAAAACATCCAATTTACGACTCTGGATGGAAAAGTCTGATTCTCTGCGGACATCCATCTCTGGTCGGGATGGCACGACCGAATAATGCTGCGACACTCCCACCTTTGAGCTAGCTTCCGCTTGTGGACAGTCTGCTAAAAAATCGGTAGTTATCGTCGCAAAATTCTCAATTAACAAGCGACCATATTCCGTACTGACCGATTCTGGATGAAATTGTACACCCCAGAGTGGGCGTGTGCGGTGCCGCAACGCCATTATGACCCCATCTTCAGCCCAGGCGATCTCCTCGAGTTCATCTGGTAGAAACTCTGCGGCTACCATCAGTGAATGATAGCGCACAGCCTGAAAGCTCTGCGGGATACCGGTAAAGAGTAAATCATCATTATGTTTTATCTTACTCAATTGGCCGTGCATCACAGTTGGAGCATGAACGATAGTCGCACCATATACAAAACCCAATCCCTGATGTCCAAGACAAACACCGAGAATCGGGATATCCAGATCACTTAAGACGCGATGGCAAATACCAAAATCCCGTTCATTATTTGGCCATCCAGGACCAGGTGAAATGACAATATTATCAAAATCTAATTCGACCAGCTCTTCCCAAGAGAGCTGATCATTGCGAATGACCAGAGGAGGCTTCCCATTCACTTCAGCCAAGAGTTGAAAGAGATTAAAAGTATAAGAGTCGTAATTATCAATAAGTAGAGTTTTCATATTTAGAAGCAATTGTAGAAGAGAAATGCGTAGGTGGCAACGTCAAATTCTCAAGCCTATTACAATCACTCCATGAATGGAAATAAACACAGCAACAAGGCTTACACTTTTTATCTTTTCAAAATGGGGGGGGATGCCCGACAAGGCAGGGGGCGTTAAAAGAAATTGAGCGCACGTCACATGCACTCGATCATTCCATCGATTTTCGTGAAAGGAAATATCTAAAATGTTTGTTTACAGTTGCCTCTAAGCTATTCTAAACACGCCCTTCAGGTTGATTATTTGGATGAATCCTGGCAGATAAATCTCGCAGTTGAACATATCCTACTGGTTTATCCAACACAAAATCCGCAGCACTTTCGCGCCTGAGGGGATCAGTAACAGAGCTATCAGCGCTGATAACGATCACCCAAGTCTTATCCAGCCGAGACTGAGAACGGATTTCCTTCAAAATATCCAAACCCGACACCTTGGGCAAGTGTATATCCAGCACAACTACATTAGGCCTCTCTTGCTTCAAGGTTGTTAACGCAATTTCACCACTCAGGCAGAGTTTTGTTTCATACCCTGCACGCTGCAAGGCTTGATCAAAAACTTCCGCAATATCTTTATCATCTTCAACGATCAGTGCCAAGGCGTTCATCATCACCGCTTTCCCTAAAACATAAGGTTCGTATCAATTAAGTAGTCGTTTCCTTTGGCATCCGATTTCAATAGCGGCAAAACGATCAGAAAGGTGGTTCCACCTTGATCCACTTGCTTTATCTGAATTGTGCCACCCATCCCGTCTACTAACTGTTTGACAATGGAAAGCCCAAGACCAACGCCTTCTTTATCTCTGGTTATGCTGTAATTAGCTTGCTGAAAGGCTTCAAAAATATGTTTTTGAAGTTCGTCAGGGATGCCAATGCCAGTATCAGAAACTTCAAGCGCCCAATGCTCAGAGTCTACTTTTTGAAAACGGACAACCACCTCGCCCACTTCTGTAAACTTAATCGCGTTTTCGGTTAAATTAAGCAATATTTGGAGCAAGCGCGTACTATCACCAAGCATTGTCGGGAAGATGCCCGGAAGTACCTCTGTCTTAAGCGACAAACCTTTATCACGCGCAAGAACACCAAAAATTTCCTGGACACTCTCCAGCAGCTTGACTGGAGAAAATTCTTTATTTTGAAGCGCAAAGTTCCCGGTTTCTCGATGTGTATACTCTAACAAATCCTTAATAAGGTGATTAAGATGCACAGTACGCTCAACGATTTGATTAAGAGCTTTCTCTTGTCTATCGTTTACTGGGCCATAAACACCATGTGTGAGTAACTCTGCCATCCCCAAGACCGCGTTGATGGGGGTGCGAAGCTCATGCGATACTTTCGCTAAAAACTCAGTGCGTACTTGTGCAAGCATCAGTGCTTGTTCTGTTATTTTGCTGCGTGTTATATCTGTTAGTAGTAACAGCCGCCCGCTAACTCGCTGCGAGTTATCATAAATCGGATTAATTTGAACACGAAAGTAAAGTTGGTTGCCATCTTGAGAAATATCAATCTCCTCATTAATTTCAGCCACATTACTAAAGCGTTCAAATAATTCAGGAAAACCACGGAAAATTTCTCTAACAGTTTGTCCTAAAAGCTCTTCTGTTTTATATCCAAGCAGCGCACAAGCTGCAGGATTTACATCAACAACACGATCCTGGTTATCCACCACCATCATCACAATATCCATATTATCAATGACCGTGGAACGTGCAAGTGGCGAAACATCGAAGAGGCGGAAACGAAATATATCCATGCCGAGAATAAGCGCGCTAACCGTGAAAGCTAGTGGACTTAGGTCTAATTGCGGCATCGGGCTAATACGCAAAACATAAAGCAAATTAGCCACCCAAGGCAAAAGCGGCGAAATAATTAATAATACTTGTTGGAACCAATACGCCTTCGGAATAGAAAAAATCCTAATGAAGAGTAAAACTGTCCCTACAAGGAGCAGGATATATGCGTAACCAAAGTTCAAATACCAAAGCAGGCCATAGCTGGCGTCGAGTACCGAAAGAGGCCCATTTTCATTTAGAGCTACGCTGGTATAAAATAAATGATGAAAGTCGTTGGTGAAGGCAGCTATAATTGTGATGACTGGAATAAGTCCCAGCAATAGTATCCATTTTCTTGTGAGCCACTTTCCCCGTTCGGTATAAGCTAAAGCAAAAGTCACCCACCCAAAGGGGACCCAGACAATTCCAATATACTCCAGGCGCGCCATCCAGACCTTCGAGGGCAAGCCGGGCAACGCAACTTCGGCGGCGTACCAAAATGACCACCAGGCTAACCCGATCGCAATAACTCCAAAAGCCCATAAACCAGGCAAAGACCTGCGGCGCCAAGTATAAAAGGTTAGTACCAAACCGCTTAGAGAGGAAAGAAGTAATACAACAATAACAACTATTTCTTGCCAGTTCATTCAAATTCCTGCCTATTCAAACAAAGAAGAGTATTTATACCTTCTTAATTATATCTCAGCTTTTTCTTTAAATTTGCAAGAAAACAATTACAGTTTTATGGTAAATATTTTGATAAGCATGCGGCAGCGAGCGTGGTAAAAATGATTTTTTGCAAGAAATCTAGTATTGTTTTATGTGCCAAGAAACGCCAATGCCTGATACAATCACCGCATGAATGGAAATAAACGCAGTGATATAAAACCCGGTCTCAAAGTTGCAATCGTATTAAAAAAAGATCAACGGAGCGGCAATTTAACCGAAGGCATTGTTAAAGATATCCTGACCAACTCTGCAAACCATCCGCACGGCATCAAAGTCCGCTTGATGGATGGGCAAGTTGGCAGAGTGAAAGAAATTTTAGGATCGTAGGGGCAAGAGGAAGCCTCCCACCCAAACGATAAGAATCTACCCATAGACCAAGAAAAAAACATCTTTTAGCATTTATCATTAAGACTGGCGCGACGCATTCTCCCCAGACAAGAAAAGAGAGAAATTTGAATACTACAACACCCGAAGAAAACGAAATTCCCGAACCTACTCTCCCCGAAATTACATTCGCAGAATTGCCCGAAAGACTACGCACGGCTGCCGGCCACGTTGGCTGGGATTCTCTGATGCCCGTCCAGCAGCGCGCAATTCCCTATCTCTTTGCTAAGCGCGACGTGATGATGCAAGCGCGCACCGGCAGCGGCAAAACCGGCGCATTTTTACTCCCCATGTTAGAGCGATTGCGCGCAAGCAAAAAATATTGTCAGGCGCTGATCCTTGTCCCCACGCGGGAACTTGCTAAACAGGTGGAAAAGGAGGCAAAAGTCCTTTGCCGAGATAGCGGTCTTAAAACGGTAGCAGTTTACGGCGGCGTTGGATACGGGGAACAGATCCAAGCCTTTAAGGATGGTGCGCAGATCGTAGTCGGCACACCCGGACGCGTTCTCGATCATCTCATCAAACGCAGTTTTAATCTGGATCGCCTTGAGATCCTGATCTTCGACGAAGCCGACCGAATGCTTTCGATGGGTTTTTATCCTGATATGAAAGATGTGCAGCGTCATCTGCCGCGCCATGCCGTGAATACCTGCATGTTCTCAGCAACTTTCCCTGTGCATGTTATCCGTGCCGCCAATGAGTTTATGCACGAGCCTGAGTTCATCAGCCTGAGCACCGATCAGGTCTATGTTGCGGATACCGAGCATATCGCTTACAACGTGCCAAGCATGGAAAAAGACAGAACGCTGATACGCTTGATCGAGTTGGAAAACCCACATTCGGCGATCATTTTCTGCAATACGAAGCGACGCGTAAATTATGTAGCGACGATCTTACAACGCTACGGATACGATGCAGATGAGCTGAGTTCAGACCTTTCACAAAATCGACGAGAACATGTTTTGGGACGCTTGAGAGCTGGCACCCTGCGTTTTCTCGTGGCGACAGATGTTGCCGCACGCGGCATCGACATCTCGGCGTTATCTCATGTGATCCAATACGAACCCCCCGATGATATGGAAGCTTACATCCACCGTGCAGGGCGCACTGGACGAGCGGGCGCAACCGGCATTGCGATGACGTTGGTCTACGCCGTCGAAAAACGCCAGATGAAACATATCGCCGCGCTTTTCAAGATCGAATTTGATGAGCGCCCTGTCCCCACCGAAGAAGAAGTTGCGGATGTGGTTGCTGAGCGCGCAATGGTCTTCCTTGAAGCCAGCCTGCGCGAACGCGATAAACTGCAAGCCGACCGCAGCTTGCGCTTCAAGATGTTGGCGCAAAAACTCTCTGAAGGTGCAGATGAGTTACCGATCATCACGATGTTACTGGATGATTATTATCAGAAGGCGCAGCATAAATTTGTACCGAGAATAGAGGAAAAGCCTAAACGGGAAAGACCTCCTTTACAGAAAAAATCTTCTTCATCACAAGGACGTAAACGAGGCAGCCGAAGACCGAGAAAGAAAAGCAACTAAACACAAAGGACACGAAGACGCACAAAGAAACTTATTCTAAACTTTGTGCCCTTCGTGTTTTTAGTTCGATGAAAAACTTTCAAGAAATCCTCCAAAATGCCATCGCCGCGCGAGCCGATCTCTTCGACGAAAAGCATCAATCTGCTTTTCGTCTTTTTAACGGTTTTCTGGAGGGCAATCCCGATATTGCGATTGATCTCTACGCGCAGACAGTTATCATCCACAATTACGCAGACTCCCCCACCGATGGCGAGATATTCGTCGAAGCGACGCGGGCGTTTTTGCTGGATGAGTTCGACTGGCTAAAGGCGATCATCGTCAAGACACGCAAGGGAGAAACACCCGAGCAGAAGAACGGCGTTCTCATCTTCGGCGGAAAAGCGGGCGACCGCATCCGTGAGCATGGGGTTTGGTATGCCGTGGATTTGATGATGAATCGGGATGCGAGTCTGTATTTGGATACGCGCAATTTAAGAGCTTGGGCTATTGCTAATTTAGCGGGGAAAACCGTACTGAACACATTCGCCTACACAGGAAGTCTCGGGGTCGCCTCGCAAGCCGCGGGAGCGGAGCGTGTCGTGCAATCGGATCTTAGTCGTAAATTCCTGAATGTCGCAAAAAGATCCTACACCTTGAACGGTTTCCCTATCCACAAAAAAGATTTTCAAAGTGCTGATTTTTGGGCACATGCCAACCGTCTTAAACGCGAGGGAGAGCTATTCGATTGCGTTTATCTTGACGCGCCTTTTTTCGCAGAAACGCGCAAGGGACGTATTGACCTGAGCGAAAACAGCGCGCGCCTGATCAACAAAGTACGCCCACTCGTGACAAATGAGGGCTATCTCGTGGCGATTAATAATGCGCTTTTCGTCAGCGGCACAGAATATATGCAAACCCTCGAAGAGCTCTGCGAAGATGGTTATTTGGAAGTTGAGCAACTGATTCCTGTGCCTGAAGACTTCACGGGGTATAAGGGGACGCGTGTCAGCAATCCGCCTGTTGATCCTGCGCCATTCAATCATTCGACCAAGATTGCGATACTCAAGGTAAAAAGAAAATGATCGAGATTACCTACACTGCGATCGGGATCATCCACAGCCCCTTTACCAAATTAAGCGAAATGCCCATCCAACCGACGAGCAACAGCAGCGCACCCGGTCATATTGAAATTTACCCAGAGTATGCAGAGGGGTTAAGAGACCTCGATGGATTCTCGCATATCTATTTGCTCTACCACTTGCACAAGGTATCTCAGGCAAAGCTGACCGTCACGCCTTTTCTTGACACAATGCCACGCGGTGTTTTTGCCACGCGCGCGCCGAGCAGACCAAACCCCATTGGGCTTTCGCTCGTCAAACTTCTTCGCGTTGAAGATGATCGGGTCTATGTTGACCAGATTGATATTCTCAACGGGACCCCGCTCCTTGATCTAAAACCTTTTATTCCAGCGTTCGAGGGCGCAGAAAATATCCGCACAGGCTGGCTCGAAAATGCTCAGAAGGATATTCAAAAAACACGCTCAGACCAACGCTTCCTGAAGAAATCCTAATAAAAATCTATAGAAATCTGAGTTTTCGCAACCCCGTTTCTGCGCTAAACTGGGATTTATGATTAATACAGCAAAAATCCAGGTTTTTAAAACATCTCACCGCGTGCTCAAAATTTTAGCTGTTTTGCTTTGGGTGACCGGCGGCGTGATGCTCATCCGTAAAGCCAGCGAACTATTATTCGAAGCATATGCGCTGAAAGCTGCATCTCCTTGGCTATGGTTTGCGATCGCTCTTGGTCTTCTTTTTGGCGGTATTAAAGCCAAATTCCTTTTCCGCAAAGCCTGCAAAAAGAATCTTATTCGTATTGATGCGCTGGAAGACCCCAAGTTTTGGCAATTTTATCGCCCATATTTCTTTCTCTTTTTAGCGCTGATGATCACAACCGGCGCAACCCTCTCAAGACTGGCACACGGAAACTTCGCCTTCCTATTGGGAGTTGCTGTTTTAGATATCAGCATCGCCACCGCTCTGCTTGGCAGCTGCACAGTTTTTTTAGAAGAGAAAGCTTTCGCCAAATAATTCTATAGCTTGACAAATCGGACTAAGTTGGTAGAATATCCGCTATGTACTCAAATCTTTTAGGAAATTACACAGAATATTGCTCGTGTCTGGGGCGGGGTTCTTAGCCGCCGTCCCTTAAAATAAATCAGCCAACAGTTGAAGGACAGTGGACGAACTCCGCATTGCAAATTGCATGCGCTTCGCGCTGTCTTTTTTATTTCCTGTTGGCTGTTTTTATTAAGAGAATATTATGAATACCCTTACTTTAGAAAAGTTGGATATGCAGGTGGATAGCCTCCCCGCCCGCGTTGGAAATACCCCCTTACTGCCGCTTCGCCGCGTGACCCTGGGCTTGCCCCCGTCTGTCAATATCTACGCCAAAGCCGAGTGGTTCAACCCCGGCGGCTCGATCAAAGATCGCGCAGCTCTCAATATCATTCAAACCGCTATTGCCAACGGTGACCTCACCCCGAAAAAACGCCTGCTTGATTCGACATCCGGTAATACCGGCATCGCCTACGCCACCTTTGGTGCAGCGATGGGGATCCCCGTTACGCTCGCGTTACCGGAAAATGCCAGTAAAGAGCGGATTGCGATCTTACGCTCACTTGGCGTAGATTTAATTTTAACAGAAGCAAGTGAAGGCCCCGAAGGTTCCATGAAGGTCGTCCGCGAGATGCTCGCAAAATCGCCCGATAAATATTTTTATGCCAACCAATATGGCAATCCCGCTAATTGGCTGGCACATTACCAAAGCACGGGACCTGAAATCTTCAATCAGACAGGCGGAACAATCACGCACTTTATCGCGGTGATGGGAACATCCGGCACAATGATGGGCACAGGACGCTATCTGCGTGAGCAAAATCCACAGATCGAATTGATCGCCGGACAACCGACCAAACCGCTGCACGGGCTGGAGGGGATGAAGCATATGCAGAGCGCGCTGCATCCCGACATCTACGATGCCCAGCTTCACGACCGTGTCGTTGAGATCGAGACCGATGAAGCCTACACAATGGTACGCCGCCTCGCGCGTGAGGAAGGTCTCTTTGTGGGGCTTTCTGCCGGAGCGGCGGCTGTTGCCGCCCTGCATGTTGCCGAAGAGCTTGATGAGGGCGTTGTTGTCACCATCTTTCCCGATGCGGGCTATAAATATTTGAGCAACGAGGAACTTTGGAGATAGTAAGGGCGGGGTTACCCCGCCCCTACGGCATCAAATAATGCTGAAAATCCCGCAAAATCTTCTCGATCAAATCCATCAGCACCTCGAAGAGACCTACCCCGAAGAAGGGGTCGGTTTCCTTCTCGGCATGGACGGTGAGCCGCGCGTGGTCACAGAAATATTAATTGTGCCCAACGCCCGCGAGAAAGAAGAACGCCATCATCGCTACGATGTCGCCCCGCAAGACATCATCGACGCAGACGAAACTGCTGAGAAAAAAGGATTGAGCATCATCGGTGTTTTTCATTCGCACCCCGAACACCCCGACAAGCCCTCCGAATTTGACCGCGAGCGCGCCCACTCCTTTTTCTCGTATATCATCACCAGCGTTGAAAAGGGCAAAAGCGTTTCATCCCGTTCGTGGCGCTTGCTCGAAGACAGAAGTAAGTTTATCGAGGAAGAAATCGAAATCAAATGACTTTCTCACCTCAGAGAACACAGGTAGTGAAACATGGATTAAAAAGGCTATAATCCCCCCATGCCGAGTATAAAAATCCCCACACCCTTGCGCCCCTACACAGAGGGCAAACAAATAATCAGCATCGAAGGCGAAACTGTTGGCGAAGCCCTCAGTTTTTTGCTCTCTCTTCATCCTGAGTTGAAAGAGCATTTTTACAAGGAAGATGGGCAACTCAGCAGATTCGCCAATATCTTTCTAGGCAACAAACACATCATCACTTTGCAAGATTTGGAAACCCCTCTCCTCGAAGAAGACATATTACGAATCATCCCCAGCATCGCAGGCGGAATCGACTTATGACCACACTCACCGATCAAGAATTTCTGCGCTACTCGCGCCATCTGCTCATTCCCGAAGTCGGCTTGGATGGGCAAAAGAAGCTCAAGACCTCCTCTGCGCTCGTCATCGGCACGGGCGGACTCGGCTCCCCTATCGCCCTTTATCTCGCCGCAGCCGGGATCGGCCGCATTGGCTTGGTGGATTATGATATCGTCGAGTCATCCAATCTTCAGCGCCAGATTATTCACAGCGAAGAAACCCTTGGCAAGGAAAAAGTAGAATCGGCACGCACGCGGATGTTGGGCTTGAATCCGCATATTCAAGTGGATGTCTATAACGAGCCTTTTATCGCTGAAAACGCGCTGGACATCGCCACCGACTACGACATCATCATCGACGGAACGGATAATTTCCCCACCCGCTATCTGAGCAACGATATCGCCGTTTTCCTCGGCATCCCCAACGTTTACGGCTCGATCTACCAATTCGACGGGCAAAGCAGCGTTTTCTACGCAAAAGAAGGCCCCTGCTATCGCTGTCTCTTCCCATCCCCGCCGCCGCCGCATCTTGTCCCCTCCTGCGGGGATGGTGGTGTTCTGGGCGTCCTGCCTGGCACGATCGGCTCGATCCAGGCAACTGAAGCGATCAAGATGCTGCTCGGCATCGGCTCATCACTCGTAGGCAGATTATTGCTCTACAATGCCCTCGACATGACTTTCGATTACGTCAATTTGAAGAAAAACCCGAGTTGCCCCGTTTGCAGCGAAAACCCGACCATCACCGCGCCGATCGACTATGAAGAGTTCTGCGGCGTCCCCGGACATCATACAGACGAATGGCCCTCCGAGTGGGATATCAGCGCCCTTGAACTGAAAGAAATACTCGAAAAATCCAAGCCCATTTTGCTCGATGTGCGCGAGCCCCACGAACAGCAGATTTCCGATCTGCCCAACTCGGTCAATATCCCCTACGGCGAACTTGCCAGCCGTATGTCAGAACTGAATACCGCGCAGGAGATCGTCATCTTCTGCCGCACGGGAAATCGCTCCCTGCACGCCATCGAAATTTTGCTCGGCGCCGGCTTTCGCAAGTTAAAGAATCTCGAAGGCGGGATCAATGAATGGGCGGAGGATGTAGACACCAGTTTGCCGATTTATTAAGGGGAGGGGGGGGAGTGGAAAGCAAGAAGTAGTTTTTTTTCGTAGCATCATGTGGGGTCGGACTCCACATATCACCTAGTTAGGCGGATCATGATATGCCGCACCCTACAGGAACATATTTATGGAAACTTATATATTCGCAGCTGGATGTCTGTCGTTAGCCTTAGGACTCATTCACTCAGTTATGGGTGAAATTCTTATTTTTCGGCGTATGCGTAAAGGGCAAATCATACCGACAAACGGACACCCTTTACTTAAAGAAAGTCATGTACGTATTTTATGGGCAAGTTGGCATCTTGTAACCATCTTTGGGGGGGGGATTAGGTGTAATTTTATTACGGTACTCATTCCCCAGCTCCGAACATACATATCAATTGTTTGTCGAAAACACAGTCTTGTTTTCCATGCTTTCAGGAGCTTTTCTGGTGTACATTGGCACCAAAGGTAAACATCTTGGGTGGGTAGTGTTACTAGCTATTGCAATCTTGTTGGCGATTAAATGAATAGGGTCCAAAGTCTTCATTGTGTTTCCTCGAAATCAAATATCTTCCTCTAATTACCTACTCCTCAACCCTGCTATAATCCCCCCACCATGAAAACGCAGATCATCCAGCTTGAGCCACACGACGACCACATCTCTATTCGCGATAAAATGAATTGGAGTAAAACGCCGCGCATCCTGCTGGTTTTCCCCCGCCGCCGTCGGCTCGACCTCGACCTTCTTGACCTGAAACTGCTCCAACGTCACGCCCGCAGCTTGGGTGCGGAGTTGGGCTTGGTCACCAAATCGCTTGAGGTCATTCGCTCGGCAAATGAGTTGGGCGTGCCCGTTTTTGAGAGCAATCTGGCTGCCCAACGCGAAGCTTGGGCAACGCCCGAAGCACCGCTATTGAAAAGACGCCCGCGCCGCAAAGGTCTGCGTACTGCGCGCGAAGAACTACGTCCCGCCGAAGCAAAATGGCGTACTCACATCGCTGCGCGGATCATCTCGCTCACACTTGCCACGCTGGCTCTACTGGCGCTTTTAGTGGCATTCATTCCACAGGCTACGATCACCATCGAACCTGAACGTGGCACGCAGACCCTCACCATCCCTGTGCGTGCTAGCGCCGATGTGCAGGAAGTTTTTCTCTCGGGCAGCATCCCTGCCCAAACCTTGCGCGTCATTTTAACGGAAGAGCGTTCACTGGCAGCCAGCGGTCAAAAAGCGGTGCCCAGCCAGGGCGCGCGCGGATCGGTACTCTTCCGAAATCTGACCGATTTACCCGTCAGTATCCCGATCGGGACAGTCATCCGCAGCGTCGAAGATGACTCCATCCGCTTTGAGACGGAAGTGGCGGCACTGGTCAACGCTGGCATCGGTGAAGACCTTGAAGTGCCCGTTGTCGCGCTGACTTTTGGCGAAAGCGGCAACCTGGATGTGGATGTGCTTCAGGCCATCGAAGGGGAACTTAACTTTTGGCTGACTGCCACCAACCCCGCCCCGACGACGGGCGGCGGCGATAGTTTTGTGAGTATCCCTACCGAGAGCGACCGCACAGAGCTTTATGATCTGATTCTGGCGGGCTTTCACGCCCAGGCACAAGATGCGATTGCGGATGAGTTGACGGCAAACGACATCGTTTTCCCCGATACACTTGTAGACTTGGAAGTTCTCGACGAAACCTACGACCCGCCCGAAGGCGAAACTGGCGACCGCGTCACCCTGACGATAAATGCCGCTGTCGAAATCCAATATGCTAACGAAGCCGACTTGGCAGAGCTGGCACAAGCAGCCCTTTCGGCATCCTTGCAGCCGGGCTTCAGTCCCCTACCCGATTCGCTACGTTTTTCGCATTCGGACGATTTTGCGACAAATACCCTCGGCGTGACAAGTTGGCAAATGCGCGTGGAACAGGAATTGCTCCCGAATATTCCCCATGCCCAGATCGCGAACTGGACACAGGGGCGCAAGCTCGAAAATGCAACCATCGCACTCGAAGAAAATCTTGCGCTCGAATCCGCGCCTGAAATTATTATTTCGCCCTCCTGGTGGCGTTGGCTGCCCTTGGCACCTTTTCGAATTGAACTTATTGTGGAGTAAAGCAAGAGACTACAAAAGTCTTTAAGACTTTTGTAGTCTACGGAGAAACTATGAGAATCCTAGCCGTAGACCCCGGACAAAAAAATATCGGACTCGCCCTTAGCGACGAGACCGCTACCATCGCCAGCCCGCTAACCATTATCAAGCATATTAAGCGCGAGATCGACGCTGCTCAAGTCGCCGCGATTGCCCTTGAACGAGATGCCAAACTGATCGTCATTGGGCAATCGCTTGACGAGAACGGCAAACCCAACTTTGAAGGGCGTCGCTCCGCCCGTTTTGCCAAAGCCCTGCGTGAACAAACCGATCTGCCCGTTGAGCTTTGGGACGAATCCTACAGCACTCAATACGCGCGTCAGGCACGCATCCAGATGGGGGTTTCGCGCAAAAAGCGGCGTGGTCATCTCGACCAGATCGCGGCGACGGTCATTCTGCAATCCTATTTAGATGCTCAAAGATAATCACAACTCCTGAGCGGAGACGAAGCGCAGCGAAGTCGCAGTCGAAGGACGACTCTCATCAAACCCGCTCTTACCCTGAAGGGCACACGTCGACTACGCATCTCGCATTCGCTCGCTGCTCCGCTCAGAGACTGAAAGTTATGAAAAAAACTCTCTCCCTCACCGCCACCCTGCTGCTCCTGCTCGCTATCGCGCTGCCTTTTTTTCTCATCCCCGCCTTGGCCGCGAGCCATTATGGCGTCCCCTCTACAAGGCTTAGTCTCACACAAAGATTCCAATATGCCGCAAAAATTCTCTGGCACGACAGCACCATCCAGCGCCCTGCCGACGTTTACGGCGCCGAGCAGGCCTTCACCCTCACGTCCGGAGAATCCCCCTATTTCATCGCCGCGCGCCTCGAAGAACAGGGGCTCATCCGCGACGACGAGGCCTTCATCACCTATCTCGTCTACACCGGCATGGACACTAATCTCCTGCCCGGCGACTATAGGCTCAGCCCCTCGCTCACCATTCCCGGCATCGCCGGGATGTTGCAGGATACGCGCGCTTCTTTTGTCGAATTTATCGTCCTGCCCGGCTGGCGGATGGAAGAAGTCGCCGCGTCGCTCCCCACCTCGGGCTTAACCATTACCCCCGAAGATTTTCTCAATGCCGCACAATATCCCCCCACCGCCCTCGACGTGGGTGCCGCCGCGAGCGAAGGCTTTCTCTTTCCAGATACCTACCCACTGCCGCGTGACCTGAATGCGGACGAACTCGTCAGCCTACTCACACAAAACTTCTCATTTCACATCACCCCCGAAATTAAAGCAGGCCTCGCCGCGCAAGGGCTAAGCTTCTACGACGGCGTCAAACTCGCCTCCATCGTCGAGCGAGAAGCCGTCATCGCGGATGAACGGGCAACCATCGCGTCAGTTTTTCTGAATCGTCTGCGCGCCGGGCAAAAGCTCGAGACCGATCCGACCATTCAATATGCCTTGGGATACAATGAATTTAATCAGAGCTGGTGGAAATCCCCGCTCACTTACGCCGATCTCGAAGTCAACTCCCCCTACAATACTTATATCTATGCTGGGCTGCCGCCCACGCCGATCTGCAACCCTTCGCTCGGATCACTCGAAGCGGTCGCCTTCCCTGCTGAAACACCCTATTTTTACTTCCGCGCCCGTTGTGATGGAAGCGGCCTGCACGCCTTCGCCGAGACCTTTGCAGGGCATCTGGCGAATGGGTGTGAATAGCAAAACAGACTACAAAAGTCTTAAAGACTTTTGTAGTCTGTCAAAATCAGGAACACATATTTCAGGTGGCAATCACTTTTGAAGTGGCAGTCGCCTGTTTTTATTAACTACAATATCTTATTGCCGCCTCTGCCAGCACATACGCCAGATCGACCACAGAGGCCATCTCCACCCATTCCTCAGCACTATGCAACCCAAAGCCTATCGGGCCCAACAAAACCGTTTCCATGCCCGCATCTGAGAGCAGAGCGGCATCTGTCCAGAAAGTTTGACCTGTATGCTCCGAATGATGCCCAAGACGCGCACCCAGGGCTTTATCGAGCATCTGGACGATGGTCGCATCTTGCGCTACTTCAAAAGGTTCGCGTAAAAAAGTTGCCGTCACCTTGGCGCTAAAACTTTCGTCTTGGGCCGAAAGCTGATCAATAATCGCCTGAATTTCAGCACTCGCCGCATCAACAGATTCGCCGGGCACAGTACGCCGCTCAATCGTCACCTTGGCATGATCGGCGTAGGTGCTGATCTCAGTGCCACCCTCCAAAAGCGATGCATGCAATGAGGGTGGTCCCGCCAGCGGATGCGGCTCACGCGCCAATAATTCTTGTTCCAATTTGTCCAATTCTGCCAGAAAACGCCCCATACGCATATTGGCATCAATCCCCTCTGCATAACGGCTGCCATGTGCCGCGCGCCCAAAGACCTCGACTTCAAACCAGATAAAGCCACGATGTGCGCGGCAAAGGTGCATATCGGTCGGCTCGGTCACGATGGCAGCATCCGCGCTAAATTCCTTCACCAAGCCCTCGGTACCGATGCTACTATGCTCTTCGTCTGCCACGCCTGTAATGAGCAGATCGCCTTTGAGCGGGATTTTTGCATCCACGAGGGCTTTGGCGGCTGCCAACATTGCGGCAAGACTGGCTTTCATATCCTGCGCACCACGTCCGTAAATGCGTCCCTCGCGTAACTCGCCACTAAAGGGATCGCTCGTCATGCCATCGACACCGACCGTGTCCATATGCGCGTTAAGCAGAAGGCTGCGTCCGCCACCCATCCCCTTGAGGGTGCCGACCACGTTCCAGCGTCCAGGCGCGATCTCGCTGCGCTTCACATCCAGCCCCATCTCACCCAAACGATCCGCAACGTAGGCCGCGATATCCGCTTCCCCTTTCCCTTCAGGAGAGAGCAAGGGATTGGTCGAGTTGATGCGTACTAATTCTTGCGTCACTTTCGTCAAATATCCTTCGTCGATTGTATAATTCATGCCAGCCTCCGTAAATCAGAATATAGAAATTATAACAATCTCTGGAGAAAACCAAGAATGACTGAAAATAATGTGATCATCTTCGATGGGGTTTGCAATTTATGTAATTGGACAGTGCGCTTTATCATTAAACGTGACCCCCAGGCGGTTTTTAAATTTACAGCAGCCCAATCAACTTTTGGCGAAGCTACGCTGAAAAGAAACGGATATTCTTTTGAGAACCCTGAAAGCATTTTATTATTCAAAGATGGAGAAATCCTGAGCAAAAGTTCCGCTGCCATGGCGATAGCCGCTGAGCTTAGCGGGTTATGGAAATTTCTATCGGTGTTTCGATTTGTGCCTAAAAAATTACGCGACAATATTTACGACTGGGTTGCCCGCAATCGCTATGGTTGGTTTGGAAAAAAAGATGAATGTATGATCCCGACAGAAGAACTCAAGGCAAGGTTTCTATAAATCGGAAATAAAAACTGCTCCTTTTTCAAGGAGCAGTTTTTATTAGAAAATCTTGTTCGTACTTATTTTTTGGTTGAAAGCTTGAAGGGCAGGTAAAGCGGGCAGAATTTAACAAAGCTGGTGACAGCAAAAACGACTGCCAAAACGAGCAATACAATTCCTAAAGTTCCGCTAACGGTGCCGGTGAAATACAACGCAGCAAAAACTACAGCAAGAACCAAGCGAACGATTCGATCTGTCTGACCCATATTTTCTTTTAATTTCATTTTTACACTCCTTGTGGTGTCCTAAAAAGATTGATTATACTGAACTTAAAACTTAAAACGCATTTTGCGCAAAATAGTTGCTCTATTTTACCAACTCGCTCAATACTTTTAGCAATCTCTCCTGCCAATCGGATTGTTGCCCAAATGTTAGCCAGTAGGCATTTTTTCCTTTACGGGAATCACGCCCCAGGTCACGTAAGATGCGGCGATACTCACCTGCATAACGAAGCACGATCTGTGCGCCATTCATCACCACTGATTGCAATTCCGCATCTTCTGCACGTATCTTGACCGCGATTTGATAAAGAAGATTCTCAACCATTTCTGGAAGATCACCAAAGCGATCGGCAAATTCAATGCGTAGGGCGTCCAACTCACCTTCGTCGACAATATTCGCTAGACGACGATAAAGCCGCAGGCGCAAATCCTGATCGGGAATATAGGTAATAGGGATGCCAATAGCAAGCGGCAACTCCACGTTGACGGGCTGCGTATTGACCGATCTGAAGGTTGAAAGCTCTTCGCTTGCGCCTTCCACTTCCAGCTTGGAATTTGCGACAGCTTCCGAAAGCAGCCGAGTGTAGAGATGAAAGCCAACGGATGCCATATGCCCATGCTGGCGCGTGCCGAGCAGATCGCCCGCGCCACGAATTTCAAGATCGCGCATGGCTATGGAGTATCCCGCCCCTAGTTGCGTATTTTCAGCGATCACTTCAAGACGTGCCTGCCCCTCATCGGTTGGGCGTTTTTTGCGATGCCGAAAGAAATAGGCATAAGCGCGCACCGCGCCACGACCGACACGTCCGCGTAGCTGATAGAGCTGTGCCAAACCAAAGGTATCGCCACGATCTACAATAAGCGTATTCGCGTTGGGAATATCCAAACCCGATTCGATGATCGTCGTCGCCAGCAAAACATCCACTTTTCCTGAAACAAAAGACGACATCACCTTCGAGAGTTGTCCTTCTACCATCTGCCCATGCCCTATCGCGATGCGTGCTTCAGGGACAAGTTTTTGCACATGTGCCCTCATTGCGTTAATGGTCTGGACGCGGTTATGCACAAAGAAAACCTGCCCCCCACGATCCATCTCGCGCAAGATCGCCTGCCGCACAAGCTTCTGTGAATATGGGCCTACATGCGTCACGATCGGCAAGCGTTCTTCGGGCGGCGTATTCAAATTCGAGATATCACGCACCCCCGTCAATGCCATATAAAGAGTACGCGGGATCGGCGTGGCAGTCATCGTCAGCACATCCACTTCCGTGCGCATCTTTTTCAAATGCTCCTTATGCGCAACGCCGAAACGCTGCTCTTCGTCGATGATGACCAACCCCAAATCCTTGAAGACCACGTCTCCAGAGATCAAACGATGCGTGCCAATGATAATATCCACGCCGCCTTTAGCCAATTCAAAAACGATCTTTGCTTGCGCACGCGGCTTACGAAAACGAGAAAGCATTTCCACTTTTACAGGGAAAGCTGCCAAACGCTGCTGAAAAGTCTCAAAATGCTGCTGCGCCAAGACCGTCGTCGGCACCAGGATCGCAACTTGCCGCCCCTCCATCACCGCCTTGAACGCCGCCCTCAGCGCGACCTCCGTCTTGCCATAACCCACATCGCCGCAAAGCAGCCTGTCCATCGGGCGCGTGGCTTCCATATCTTCTTTCACTTCTTCGATCACATTTATTTGATCGTCTGTCTCAACATAAGGAAAACTGGCTTCAAGATCACGCTGCCAAGGGGTGTCGGGACTGAAGGCGAATCCCTGCGCTGTTTTGCGACGAGCATATAGATCGAGCAGATCTTCTGCGACTTCCTCGACGGCGGCACGCACGCGACCTTTGGCTTGCTTCCACCCTTCACCACCGAGGCGGCTGATACCGGGTGCGCCGCCATCCGGACCGATATAGCGGGTCAGCCGATCCGCTTGATGGACGGGCACAAAGAGTTGATCTGCATCTTTATACGAGATACACAAAAATTCGCGCTCGTGCCCATCAAGCGTACGTTGAACAAGCCCCGCATATTTCCCGATCCCGTGATCGATATGCACGACCCAATCGCCGGGACTCAGATCCGCATAGGCAGCTTCGGGGGCATCAGCAGCCTTACGCTGTCGTCGTCGTGGGCGCGGGCGCTCCCAGCCGAAGATCTCGGAATCTGTGAGGAGGTGTATCTTCCCCAAAGACCAACCTCCCGACAGGGATTCTCCCAAAAAGATTGGGGAACGGTATTCTGCATCTTCAAAAGCATGACGCTCCCGCCATAACTCACCTAACCGATCAGATTGCCGCGATGCGATAATGACTTCATCCCCGCTCGCAATTCGCTCAGCAACGAAATCCATGAAGGGTTTCAGGCGTCCGCTGAAGCGCGGCAGCACACCAAAATCGGAGGGTGTTTCGACGAGAGCCGTTGAATAACCAAGCTCAAGCATGGCGCGTCCATGCAGGCTATCTTCAAGTTCTGACCATGTCAAATAAGGGATGGGGAAATCTTCAGTAAGCGTTTCTTCAGCAACACTTTCGTTGCGCAACGCAACCGCCTGCTCTTCAATCTCGTGGACCGTTGACTCTGTGATGCCGATATCATCGATCAGAACCAACGCGCGCGCAGGCAGAAAATCCAGCAGGCTGGACGGAAATTCGTGGAGGAGCGGAATGTGAAATTCGGAGGGCTGAATATCGACTTCAGGAAGTTGAAAATCGGGGGCGGGCAGGATGAATTCACGTGCGGGTGCAATAAGGATTTCATTCAACGTTTCGAGGGTGCGCTGGGAAGCTGGGTCAAAACTTTTAATGGTATCCAGTTCGTCGCCAAAGAAATCCAGTCGAACGGGATGATCTTCTGACGCCACCCAAATATCGAGCAAACCACCACGATGCGAGAATTGCCCAACTTCAAGGACGGTGTTGACAGGCTCATACCCTATACAAACCCACCTTTCAAGCAAGTTTGTGATGAGTAACTGATCACCAACTTTTAATCTCTTGGAGGCTTTTAGAAATTCACGACGTGGCAGGCTGCGTGTCATCAAAGCTCGCGCGGAACTGACGATCACAGGCGGCGTTGCCGGTTTTTGCCCAAAGGGTAAATGATAGGCTGCCAAAGCGGTGAGCGTTTGCATTCTCTCACGACGGCTGGTAGCTCCCCAAGCAGCTTCTTCATAGAAAAGCGGATTAGGTTCGGGGAAGAGGTAACGCGGCGATTTTGGTAGCCAGAAAGACAGCTCGTCGGCAAATTCCAAAGCTCGGTCGGCGCGGTCTGCAAGCAGCAAAATGGGGATGTCCAAATCTTCACTAAGGGCAGCAAGCATCGGGAGGCGTGCGGCGCGCGGCAATCCTAATCCGGGATAACGTTCACCAGACCGAGCGGCATTGAGCACGTCGGTATAGAGAGGTAACTCGCGGATCGAGGCAAGGAGCGGTTTCATTGTTTTTTAGGCAACGCCATTAAATTCATTCATCGCTTTATCCAACCCTTCCTCGATGAAAGCCAGCACTGCATCAACGCCACGATCGAGGGTCTCTGAAAGGATCTGCTCATCCCCTTTGGCGAAATCCTGCAAAACATAGGCAGCCGGATCCATGCGCCCGGGCGGACGGCCAATGCCCAGCCGCAAGCGTGGGAAATCCGGCGTCCCCAAATGCTGGATCGTGGATTTAATCCCCTTCTGCCCACCTGCCCCGCCACCAGGGCGCAAACGCAGTATCCCAAAGGGCAGATCAAGATCGTCGTGAGCGACGATAATATTTTCAAGGGGCAGCTTGTAAAAACGCGTTAATCCCTGCACAGCCTGACCGGAAAGGTTCATAAAGGTTTGCGGCTTCGCGAGGATAATCTTCACGCCTTCATGGTTAACCGTTCCAAGCAAGGCTTTGGATTGCATGCGTGTCATACGCGCACCTAGACGCGCCGACAAACGATCGATCAGCAGAAAGCCGATATTGTGGCGATTTTCGCGGTATTCGCGCCCGGGATTTCCCAAGCCAACGATAAGATAAGTTTCTGTCATAGTCTCAATTTCCAATCACTTTTGCAACTGCTAAGTTTAACACAAAGCTGAACGACTTTACGAGCAACACTTCAAAATAACAACAGAAAACAACCCGAATCAGGTTAATCGGTCAGCATCAGCCCTGTGTTTTTATGGTAAACTCAATGCGCAATAAATCAAACACAAATCCGACGGAGGTCCCCTCGAATGAGTAAATCTCGAAGCGAACAAATGGTAGAAAGTCTACGCGCAATGCAGGCTGCCGCCCCCGATATCGAAGCCTCGGCAGTCGTCTCGGTAGATGGACTCATCATGGCTTCAGCCCTCCCTGTCGAAGTCGAGGAAGATCGCGTTTCAGCAATGTCTGCCGCCATGCTCAGCCTGGGCGAACGTATCGCCGGAGAACTTGGGCGCGGTGGTCTTGATCAGGTTTATATCAAAGGTGATAACGGCTTCATCGTTCTCACAGCTGTCGGCGAAGAAGCGGTGCTTACCGCCCTTGCGCGACAAAAAGCCAAACTCGGCTTGATCTTTCTTGAAATGCGACGCGCAGCCGAAGAGCTGATCAAGCTAGTAGGATGAAACACCCCATCTCTACTCACCCCTATAGAACCCCCACGCGGGGAGGATGCCCAAAAGGTAACCTCCCCGCTTCTTTTTTTGGATTTAGACGAGGTTATCCATGACAACAAAATATATCTTTTTTACAGGCGGCGTTGTTAGCTCAGTTGGAAAGGGCGTCACAGCCGCAGCCCTGGGCTTGCTTCTGAAAGAGCGCGGATTTAGCGTCTCGGTGCAAAAGCTTGACCCCTACATCAACGTGGACCCGGGCACAATGTCTCCATATCAGCACGGTGAAGTCTTTGTCCTCAACGACGGTGCCGAGACCGATCTTGATCTTGGTCATTACGAACGTTTTATCGACACGCCCCTCACGCAAGTCAGCAACTTCACATCCGGGCAGGTTTACGCCGAAGTGATCTCAAAAGAGCGGCGCGGCGACTATCTCGGCGGCACGATCCAGGTTATCCCACATATTACCAACGAGATTAAACGGCGTATTGGGTTGGCAGCCAAAACTACAAAAGCCGAGATCATGCTCATCGAGATCGGCGGCACCGTTGGCGATATCGAATCGCAGCCCTTTATGGAGGCCCTGCGACAGATGAAGAACGAGATCGGCAGAGAGAATCTTTTCTTCGTGCATGTCACCTGGTTACCCCATATCGGCGCGACCGAAGAACTAAAAACGAAGCCCACACAACATTCCGTCTCTGAATTACGCAGTATTGGTATTTCGCCCAGCATGATCATTGCCCGTTCAGATTACGATGTAGAACAGGAGTTGGTCGACAAGATCGCCCTCTTCTGCGATGTAGAGAAACGCGCAGTTGTGCCCATGACAACCTCGGACACATTGTATGAAATCCCCCTCATGTTGGAAAAAGTAGGCGTGGCAGATTTCATCGTTGAAAAATTAGGGCTAAAAGCCACAAAAACGCCCCAACTCTCTGCATGGGAGGAATTGGTTGAAAAAGTAAAGAGCGAAAAACCAACGCTCAAAATTGCACTGGTTGGCAAATATGTTGAATTACAGGATGCGTATATGTCCGTGCGGGAGGCCCTGCGCCATGCTGCATTGTCAATCGGCATGGAAGTGGAGATCGACTGGATACATTCTTCCACGCTTGAAAAAGATAAATCACGGGAGCGACTCAAGGCTGCCGATGCGGTCATCGTCCCCGGTGGCTTTGGCGAACGCGGTATCGAGGGCAAGATCCTGGCAGCCCAATTTGCACGCGAAAATAAAGTCCCTTATTTGGGATTATGTCTGGGGATGCAACTCATGTGCATCGAGTTCGCACGCAATGTTTTGGGCTACGAAGATGCCAATTCAACCGAATTTAGCCATAACACCGAACACCCAGTCATAGATTTAATGCTCGACCAACGCGATATCAGTGATATGGGCGGCACCATGCGCCTTGGCTTATATCCCTGCGTTTTGACAAAAGGTTCAAAAGCCGCCCAATCCTATGGCAAAAAAGAAGTCGATGAGCGCCATCGCCATCGCTTTGAGTTCAACAATAAATATCGTGAAGAGTTTGAAAAAAATGGCATGATCTTCTCTGGTATCTCCCCTGATAATAAATTGGTTGAAATCTCGGAAATTGCCGACCACCCCTTTATGGTCAGCAGCCAATTCCACCCTGAATTTTTGTCGCGCCCAATGCGTCCGCATCCGCTTTTTGTAGGGTTCTTGAAAGCGGCAAAAGAGAAAAGTAAGAAATAATATGGACGAGAATAAAAATAATTTCAAAAAGCTGGCGATGGTTTGTGTGTTATGCATCAGTCTGATAGCCGGTTTGGTATATCTGATTGAATTTTTGAGTGCATAAACGTTCACATCAGGGGCGGGTCTAAGACCGCCCCTTACTACATTTTTACTCAAACCCCTTTGGTATATCTGCATAAACACCGCGCATCTCTTTGGGCAAGTTCTCTGCCAAAGAGAACATGATCCTGTCGGTGAAAGCCAATGCATCTTCTCCCAAGGCAGGATAAAGCGGCGGGCATAACTTCACACGCACGGGATTACGTTTAGGAAATTCACGGAAGAATTTATCACTACCGATGATCGCCATCGGGATAACACGAACCTGTTTTTCGATAGCAAGACGTGCGGTTCCGGTTTTGGCGAGACCAAGCCCCTTGCCGCGCGAACGCGTCCCCTCCGGAAACATGCCCAAGGTCTGGGCGTGATCGAGCACCTTTCGTGCGTGATCCAATGCCCACTCATCCTTCCCACCGCGATGCACGGGAAAAGCACCTACATTCCGCAAAGCCAGCGCCACAATCGGATTTTTGAATAATGACGATTTCGCCATATAAAAGATCGGGCGCGGTAACGATATCTGCATTGGAAAAACATCAAAATTGGTTACATGATTTGCAGCCACGATCACGGCTTCATTCTTTGGCAAATTCTCCAAACCCTCGATCTTCAAATCCATCAGGAGCTTAAAGGCCCAGGTAAGCGTTGCCACCAACCCAATGCGAAAAGGGGTTGTCTCAAGCGCAAAATTCTCTTTTTCGCGCGGATCAGCGTGTATTTTTTCAGAAAAAGACAAAGGAAGTTCTCCAGAAAGGTGTATACTAGACGCGGCTATTATACGGTGCTTTGCACCAAATAAAACACATTAACTATATTAACATTTGGAGATAAAAATGGATACTACGATCGTCAATATTTCTGCTTTAGAGATTCTTGATTCGCGCGGCAACCCCACAGTAGAAGTGGAAGTTCTTCTCGCTGATGGCGCATGGGGACGCGCTGCTGTGCCCTCGGGCGCATCCACTGGTGTGCACGAAGCCCTTGAAATGCGCGATGGTGATAAAGATCGCTATCTCGGCAAAGGCGTTGCGAACGCTGTTGCTAACGTGAACGAAGAGATCGCCGATGCCTTTTTTGGATGGGATGCCAGCGAACAGCGCGAGATCGACCAGACACTGCTCGAAATGGACGGAACGCCGAATAAATCTCGGCTCGGAGCGAACGCCATCCTGGGCGTGAGTCTCGCCGTTGCAAAAGCCTCTGCCAATTCACTGGGTCTGCCCCTCTACCGTTATTTGGGTGGGGTACACGCCCACGTGTTGCCCACCCCGATGATGAATATTCTCAACGGTGGCGCACATACGGGCTGGCAATCCACCGACGCGCAAGAATTCATGGTGATGCCTTTGGGCGCACCGAGCTTCTCCGAAGGCCTGCGCTGGGGAACAGAGATCTACCACGCCTTAAAATCTGTTCTGAAAGCCAAGGGCTACGCGACCCTCGTCGGCGACGAGGGTGGCTACGCCCCAGCCCTGAAAGCCAACGCCGAAGCCGTCGAAATCATTCTCGAAGCCATCACTAAAGCTGGTTACAAACCCGGCGAAGAAATCGGCATCGCGCTCGACCCGGCAGCCTCCGAGTTCTACGAAGACGGTCTCTACAACCTGCGCACCGAAGGCAAAAAACTAACTAGCGAAGAAATGGTTGCTTTCTGGAAGAGTTGGGTGGAGCAATACCCCATTGTTTCCATCGAAGACGGACTCGCCGAAGATGACTGGGCAGGCTGGCAAGCCATGACTGCCGAATTGGGCCATATGCTTCAGATCGTCGGTGATGACTTACTCGTTACCAACCCTGAGCGCGTCCAACGCGGCATTGATGAAAAAGCCGCCAACTCCCTGCTCGTCAAAGTTAATCAGATCGGTTCATTAACCGAGACCATTCAAGCTGTGGAGCTTTGCCAGCGCGCCGGCTGGACAGCAGTCGCTTCGCATCGCTCTGGTGAAACCGAAGACGCCACCATCGCCGACTTGGCTGTTGCGCTGAATACCGGCCAGATCAAAACCGGTGCACCCGCCCGCTCTGATCGCGTGGCGAAATACAATCAACTTCTACGCATCGAAGCCGAACTCGGCGACACCGCAAGATACGCTGGCTGGGGAGCATTCAAACGCTAGAAATTGAAGAAACGATGAAGCCCCTCGCAAGCAACAAGCGAGGGGCTTTTTTTCACAAGAGGGCAAAATGATAAAGAAAATAACACTCGCAATTATCTTTGTAGCAACAATTTTAGTCGCTGGCTGCAACCAAGCAACAAGCATCTCTGAGCCTGTTCAAACGCATACTGCTCGACCTACGTCAACTTTCATTTCGCCCACTGTTACACCAACTCGGACACCTTTCCCCACGCCAAAAACACAAGCGTATCCATTTCCCACCCAAACACCAGACCCAACAGCAGTGGCTATTTTTAATGATTGGAATTCAAAGCACCTTTTAATAAACCCTAATTACAATCCAATGTACATTCCAGCGCACACTAAAATATCTCCTGATCGCAGTTGGATTGCTGCTTCTCTTCTTGATGATTATACAATTCATGTCGCAGAAATTGACGGGAACAAAGTATGGGAGCTGACTTGTGATGTTTTTGATAAGCGGGGATGTCTAGGTGTTGGTATCCTTCGCTGGTCAAAAGACAGTCAATATCTGTACTATATCCCCATAACTTTCGGAGAAAGGACATTTGGACATTATGAAACATCAAGTTTGGCAAGACTCAATGTTCATACTGGACATTCCGAAAAGCTACTTAATGACACATACGAGGAAATATCATTTTATGAATTTGAAATCTCTCCCGACAGCAATCTTTTAGCATATGCCGACGGAGTCCACCCCAAAAAAGTTTTTGTTGTTGATCTAAAATCTAAAAAAGAGAACATCATCGATCTTGCATTTGAACCTGACTTTATTACCCATGTCATTTGGCAAGATAATGCACATTTACTTCTGAATATGGGTTATCGTCAGTCACGTCTGATAATCCAACTCAACATTAAAACTGGTGAGCAACGAACGATCATCTCAGACGATACCAATTTTTACATTATTAAAGATATCGTTGATGAGAAGATAATCTTTGTCAACAGGCTCATCCCATCCTGGAAAGGAAGCTTTACAGGAAACGAATATATTTATATTGATATAGATAGTGGAGAAGTCACCTACATTCCAACAATCATTCCTGAGCAATAAGCACAATTAAATCCGATCACGTAGTCGAGTTTTTCACCTCGGAAGCTAATGTAATTCACCCTTTTTAATTGAAATTGCTAAGAAAACGCAATCATCCTCGCAGAAGTCTTTATAACAGTGTAAAATAAAGCGGTCTTCAAAGTTTTTGCGCCGAGGAGTGATGCTGTGAGCCATTGGTCTGGAAAATATGTAATTGGCCTAACCGGAAATATTGCCACCGGAAAAAGTGTCGTGCGTAAAATGCTCGAGCATTTAGGTGCCTATACCATTGATGCGGATGCGTTATCGCATCGTGCAATCGCAAAGGGTGCACCAGCTTACCAACCGATCGTCAACGCTTTTGGCAGATGGATTCTGACAACAGATGCAGAGATTGATCGCGCAAAATTAGGCCAATTGGTTTTTAGCATTCCCGATGCATTAGAACAATTAGAAGAGATCATTCATCCCTTTGTGGGCGAAGCAATTGATCTGCTGGTCAAGCGCTCAAGCCAAGACGTGGTAGTTATCGAGGCGATCAAGCTTCTTGAAGGAAACCTCGCATCCAAATGCGATAGTGTCTGGGTAACAGACACGCCAGACGCATTACAACTGACCCGCTTGATGAAAAAGCGTGGTTTGAGCGAAGCAGAAGCCCTTCAACGTATTCAGACACAAAACTCACAGCAAATCAAAATTGATAACGCAAATATTGTCATTGACAACACCGGCTCTTTCGAAGACCTTTGGAAACAAGTTGTCGCTGGCTGGCAGAAAATAACCCACAAAGAAGAAGATGCTACCCCAGCGATCATCCGCGAAGCCACAAGCGGAAATTTCGCCGTCCAACGTGGACGCCCGCGTGATTCAGAAGCCATTGCAGCATTGATGACACGTCTCGGTAAAACAGAGATGTCCTCAAACGACGTGATGGCAGCTTTTGGCGAAAAAGCCTTTTTCATTCTCCAGCTAGACGAAAAGATGGTTGGCTTGGCAGGCTGGCAGGTTGAGAATCTTGTAACCAGAACGCTTGATCTCTATATTGCCCCTGCGCTCTCTCTGGAAGAGGCACTCAAAACCTTGGTTGAAGAAATCGAAACAGCATCCAAAGCCCTGCAGAGCGAAGCCTCGTTACTTTTCTTGAATCAGGAACTAGCCTCACAAGAAGCCATTTGGAAAACACTTGGTTATGAAAAACGAACCCCGCAATCCTTGGGTGTTCAAGCGTGGCAGACTTCTGCTGATGAGATACTTACTCCAACTAAAACGCTTTTCTTCAAACAATTGCGAATGGACCGGGTCTTGCGCCCGATTTAAATCACTTAAATTGGGCTGGAACTCCAGCCCAATTTTCTCCTCTAACCTCTGTGACTAACTTCCTAAGCGACCTCCTCTTCTTCTTTCAGCGCCTCGACTGGCTGAGTGTTATAGACATTCTGCTCGTTGCGCTGATCTTCTTCATCCTGTTATATATCTTGCGTGATACGCAAGCAATGACACTCCTGAGAGGCGTTCTTCTTCTGGTTGTTTTCATTGTTTTCCTGACCAGCTTATTAGACCTACCTGCTTTCTCATGGTTGATCAACACGACGCTGCCTGCCTTACTTTTGGCAATTCCGGTTATTTTTGCACCGGAAATTCGACGTACCCTTGAAAGGATCGGACGTGCCGGTTTTATTTTGCCCTCTAGCGGAACAAGCACAGAAGCCAAGCTCGATGAGATGGTATCTGCTCTTATCAGCGCAACCGCGCGTCTCTCAGCACGCCAGCACGGGGCACTGATCATTTTGCAACGCCTGGATAATCTTGAAGAATATATCGAAACTGGCGTGCGGATGAACTCACTCGTCACGCCCGAATTGTTGTTGCAGATATTTTATCCAAATACGCCCCTGCATGATGGCGCCGTCATCATCGCCAACTTTGAAGTTGCTTCCGCTTCCAGTATTATGCCCCTCTCTGCCAGTGGAATCCTGACCCACTCCCCCGAACGCCAGATGGGACTTCGGCATCGCGCCGCCTTAGGCATCTCGGAAGTAAGCGATTCGCTTGCACTGGTCGTTTCCGAAGAAAATGGAGATATCTCCATTGCACAGAGCGGGCGTATCATCCGGGAGCTTAGCCCAGAACGCTTAGAAAATATCCTGGTAGCCTTTTATCGACCATCAGGACTAACACGCAGCGCTGGACTGCTTGAGCGTTATCTCCCCTTCCTTTTTAATCGCAAAGAAGAATAATATGTTTCGCTGGCTTGGCAAAAATATCGGCACTTTTTTTCTCGCTCTCTTTCTCGCAATAGGCGTTTGGGTTGCAGCAGTTAACGATTCAGACCCAGACGAGGTACTCACCTATCCAGCACCGATCCAGATCGAGATCGTGGGGCAAGGCACTGATCTTCTCATCACCAATACTTATTCGAAGCAGATCGAGTTAACCCTGCGTGCGCCCCGTTCCATTTGGGGACAATTGACAGCAGACGACGATAGCGTCCACGCCATTCTTGACCTTTCAGGTCTAAGCGCAGGTGAGTATCTGCTTGAGCCGCAAATCCAGATCAGCACGCAACCTGTCAGAATTATTTCTGTTTCACCCATCGAAGTTGAGATCCATTTGGAAGAATTGGCAACGCGTACGCTTCCTGTGCAGCTAAATTTGACAGGCGCGCCTTCGGTAGGGTATCAAGCAGGTGATCTCGAAAACTCTGTTCAAGAGGCGACGATCTCAGGCCCAAAATCCCTAGTGGAAAGCGTCGCTATTGTGCAAGCAAGTTTTGATCTGAGTGACACTCGCGAGAATATTGACGAGCGTCTTACTTTGGAAATCTTAGATGTAGAAAATCAGACGGTAACAGGCATCAACCTTACGCCTACAACAACCCAGTTAATCATCCCCATTAGTCAGCAGGGTGGCTATCGAGATGTTGCGGTCAAAGTGACCATTAGTGGGCAAGTTGCCAACCTATATCGCCTGACAAATATTTCTGTTTTCCCTCCGGTTGTGACAACGTATTCTGCCGATGCGCAACTTATCAGCGAATTGCCGGGCGTAGTTGAAACCGAGATCTTGGATATTAGCGGCATTAGCGAGGATATTTCTGCACACCTGAATTTGATTTTGCCTGAAAATATAACTCTCATCGGGGACCAAACTGTTTTAGTTCAAGCCAGTGTTGAGGCAATTTTAGGAAGCCTTACAATTTCTGAAAAACACCTCGAAGTAATCAACCTTGATCCGGCGCTAACTGCCACGCTCTCCTCGTTTACAGTGGATGTGATCGTATCTGGCCCTTTGAATATCCTCGAAACACTTAGCCCTACTGATTTACGCGTTATCGTAGATGTAGATGGCTTGGGTACTGGCACTCATCAGCTAACCCCTAAAGTTGAAATTTTAAACAGTGCAATTCAGGTAGAATCAATTCTCCCTGAAAGCGTTGAAGTGATCCTGAGCGAAGTAGTTCTAGCGACACCTACTGCGCAACCTTAGTTATTTTAGATAGAGAAAAACCTTATGAGAAAATCTGTTGTAGCCCTTGTTGGGCGTCCAAATGTGGGCAAAAGCACCCTTTTTAATCGTCTGGCGGGAGAACGTTTAGCAATTGTAGACGATGTCCCCGGCACCACACGAGATCGAATTCTTGCAGAGGCAGAGTGGAGCGGCGTTTATTTTGATGTGATGGACACCGGCGGGATCGACCCGACCCACGGTGGCGACACTCCCCTTTCGGTTGGCTCGGCAGACTTTATCACGGATATCCGAACCCAAGCACAAGTTGCCATCGAACAATCGGATGCGGTCATCTTTTTAACAGATGGCGGCAGCGGTCCGACATCCCCAGACAAAGAGGTTGCGCAAATATTACGTCGCAGCCAGAAAAAACTGGAGGATGGCAGCTTCTGGCCCCCAATTTACCTCGTTGTGAATAAATGCGAAAATGAAGCACGGCGCGCAGCAGCCGCTGAATTCTATGAACTTGGGCTGGGTGAACCTTTCCCGATCTCCGCCATTCATGGTGCCAATGTCGGTGATCTGCTCGATATGGTCGTGAAGGCTTTCCCCGAAACCGAGGCTGAAGCCGACGACTCTGTCAAAATTGCGATTGTGGGCAAGCCTAATGCAGGCAAGTCCAGTTTGCTTAATAAACTTGTCGGTCAGGAACGCGCGATCGTTAGCCCCATCGCGGGGACGACACGTGATGCGGTCGATACGCTATTTGAATATGAAGGCGTTCCATTAACCCTGATCGATACAGCCGGAATTCGCAGACGTGGCAAAATCGACCCTGGTGTGGAGCGTTTTAGCGTTGTACGCGCTCACAAAGCCATTGAACGCGCTGATGTGGCGTTGTTGATGGTGGATGCTGAAATAGGGATTACTGCGCAGGATTTGCATATTGCAGGCTATATCCTCGACGCGTGGAAAAGCACGATTGTTCTTGTCAATAAATGGGATGCTGTTCAAAAAGATACGTACACGATGAATTATTACACTGAGAAGATTCTTAGTGAGTTGAATTTCATGCCTTACGTCCCCCTGCTTTTTATCTCGGCAATAACCGGTCAGCGTGTGGATAAGGTTTTACCGTTGGCATTGCAGGTGCAAGATGCACGTTTGGCACGCATCCCCACTTCGCAGCTCAACAAAATCTTACGCGAGGCACAGGATGCACACCCTGCACCTTCACAGGCAGGGAAGCAATTGAAACTCTATTATGCTACGCAGGTGCGTTCTGATCCGCCGACCTTCTTGATCTATGTGAATGATCCCAGGCTAATGCATTTTTCCTATCGGCGCTTTTTAGAGAATCGTATTCGGGAAGCCTTTAATTTCCCCGGCACACCGATCCGAATTGTGCTAAAAGGGAAGAAGGATACAAAGTAAAACGCTTCTAGCTTTTCGACCAGTTTTCAGTCAACAGTACCCATTCTTCGAGAGTCAAAGTTTCGGCTCGTCGACGAGGCTCAATGCCTGAGTTGATAAGCAGTTCCTCGCTCTGAGATGTAGGAATATGTAGCCCTGCGGACAAAGAATTTCGCAGGGTTTTTCTTTTCTGCCCGAAGCCTGCTTTTGCAAGACGGAAGAAAGCATCTAAGAGATAAACGGGGATGCGCGGCTCATCATGAAGTGCAATCCGAATGACTGCCGAATCCACTTTTGGAAGTGGGTAGAAAGCCCCTGCGGGGATATTTGCAATAATTTCGGGATGCCCGTAAACATGCACGCTTAAGGCCAGCAAGCTCATTTTTCCTTTGTTAGCACAAATACGCTGCGCAACTTCCTTTTGGATGGTGAGCACCATCCGGCTGGGGCGGGGATTATTTTCAAGCAGATGTCGCAAAATCGCAGAGGTGATGTAGTAGGGGATATTGGCAACAACCAGATATTCAGATGCGTTGATAACCTCAGCGGGGACGGTCTCAAGCACATCCCCTTCGATAACTTTTACATTTGAGTAGCCGTCAAGAGAAGCTCTTAGCGCGGGGATGATCTTCTTGTCGATCTCGATGGCGACCACCTCTTTTGCGCTTAAAGCAAGGTGGCGTGTAAGGCTGCCGAGCCCTGGTCCGATCTCAAGAACGGTATCATTCTCGGTTACTTCTGCAATTTGAACGATCTTATCTAAAATAGCAGGGTCTTGAAGGAAATTTTGCCCCAGTTTTTTGCTGGGGCGCAGACCGTGTTCACGAAGCAGTTCGGCGGTATTGATAGGGGGAGGCATTGAAGATGGCATAAGTTTAGTCGCAAAAGGATGTAGGGGGGAATTCTTCGGTTTCAGTAGATTCTGATTGGACGGTAGCAAGCCACTCTCCACGAGAGAATGCGTCTATGTAGCTACGCATCAAATCGAAATCCACATCCCAGATAAAGGTACGTCCCAAAACGGGGTCGTCCACACGCGTCCCGACAAAGATGTCTTCGGGCCAATTGTAGAAGGTGATATTGCTGCCATCTAATTGGGTGGCAAGGCAGGTAAGCTGGCCGATCTGTGCCGGGCTGAGATCGGTTTGAACATTATTTTCGAAAGAGTTGATCACACCTGGAATATTGCCAACGACGCTGGGGCTGAGGAGTTTTTCATATAGACCACAAAGTACTTCGTTTTGCGCTTTGGCACGATTGAAAACACCGTAAGGGCGCAGGCGTGCAAGCTGCAATGCTTCTTTACCAGAAAGATAATGCGTGCCAGCATAAAAAACAAGATCGTCACGACTAGTCTGGTCGGCGGCGCGCCCGTCGATGGTCTCGTCAAGGGTGACAGTGATGCCATCAACAGCATTAACAATGTTGACGAAAGTTTGCATATTGACGGCGATGTATTGATCGGGCTGTGCGCCGAAATTATGCGCAAGCGTGCGCGCCATCAACCCAGGGCCAAGGCCGGCGCCGTCATAATAGCCGAAACCCGGGTTGCCGTAAAGATAAGATTGGTTGAGCTTGCCATGTGTGATGTCGTAATGATCGGATATGCCGGGGATCTCTACGTAAAGATCGCGCGGTAACGACATAATGCTAACGCCTGGGTTAAGAAAATCCACACGCACCAGGCGGATGACATCCCCCAGACCGTAGAGATAACTGTCGCCGCGCTGGTCGGAGCCGATGGCGAGGATCATCATCGCATCAGGACCGCCACATACCGCAGTGCGAGGCGTAGCGGTTGCCGTGGCTGCTGGCGCAGGCGTGCCTGTGGATGGATGCCCGGGGGCGAGATTTTCTTCTACGAAGGGCGTCCACGTTGGCGGGAAGGTTGCAGCAGGAAGATAGGTATTCGCAGGGAGTTGCAACGAAGGACCCAAGGGTTTGAGCCAAAGCTGAGAGATCATCCCTGCGCTAAGAATACCGAATACACAGATACCGATGAACAAGAAAAGGAGAATGATTTTCTGAAGTTTTGTCATAGTGAAGAATTCTTCCATTCTGCAAGGGAGACTGCCACGTCGGGCTAAAGCCCTCCTCGCAGAGACAGGATTGCGCAAGCTTTATCTTGCTTTATATAGTCTTACTCCAAAACCCAAAGCGCATTTGCAGGCACAGGAGGCAAAAAGTAGAGCGTGACCCATCTGCTCAAACCCGGGTAGGCTTCGTCTGTGTAGCCCAGATCGATCCAGTCTTTATCGGGGAAGCCTGCGCCAATATCTTCTATGGTAGCCTGCCCATAACCGGGCACGTAAACCGCCTGTCCCTGCATGGCGTTATACCACGAGCGGATCACAGCGATCACACCTTGCTGCACAGGAATACCGCTGGCTGTGTTCGGGTAGCAGCGATCTGCGCCGGAATTGCAGGGCGAATAGGATGTCGCATAGACCTGAATGGCGCGCCAATATTCTATTTCGCGCCCGTCCACAATTGCTGTTTTCAAAACATATTGCGTACCATAACCAACGACCTGCGTGCTGGGTTTGCGCACCGTGCGCTCTTCTTCGCTAATGCGCGAAACCTCTATGCCGTCTTCATAACGTACGCGTGTGCGGCTGACGATCAACCCCGTTTGCCCGGGCTCAAGGATTTCTTCCTCGTCCACAGCGATCTCGTTCGAGGGAATATATTCAACTTCAAAGGGGATCTCGGTCTGCTCCAGTTCGATTTTTTCGACAATACGAATCACGCGGATCTGCCCATCAATGGGCAGCTGATCGAACTCGGATGGTTGGCTTGCATCCAATCCAATGAGCGGAATGCCGCCCTCAAGCAGCGCTCCACCAACCGTCTCCGCCGAGGAGCGGATGGGAATGATCTGCCCGTCCACGAGAATGGCAAGCGGACGTGAGGGTCGATAGGTGATCTTTAATTGGTCAGCAGCAGGCGTCCCGGCGGGCGGGTCGAGGAAATCAGTTGTGTGGAGTTGTATCCCGTATTCATTTAGCGCGTCCCCAATGCTGAGCGCGGCTGAAATGAGCGTCTGCTCCCCATCTGGTGTAATGAGCGTCATCGTGACCGCGCGCCGAATTTGGAGGGTGCAAACGTCGCAATCCAGGGGTGTGTTGACATCGAAAAATTGTCCGTTGACGAGCAATCTGTCGATGGGGTTGAGCGTGATACCCGCCGACTCTAAAATCTGCGCAGGGATGCGCGACTCGGCAGACTGCGAGATATAATTTTCCCCATCTAAAATATCGACTGTTTCAAGGGGGGCTTGGGGTTGGCAGGCAGCCAAGATGAAAATGAGCGCCAGCCAGAGGGTGTATTTCATGCGCTTATTTTAACGCATTCCTGCAAAGAACACAGGCTACAAAAGTCTTAAAGACTTTTGTAGCCTCTTAGACTGTCTCACAGCCGCATTCAATCCCTTTTGCTTTTTCAAAGGCTTCTTTTCCTTCTTTATATGAAAAATAGACCAAACCCAATGCACCGAGACTATCTACAAAGCCGAAGCCTGTTAAAGCATAGATCGCACTGGATGCGAGCAATATCAACGACATATACATGCAGACCAATGTACAGTTCGCATCTGCCAGGATCGGCGCAGAGTTGAGTTGATTGCCCACATTGCGTTTAGCGCGGATGAGCAGCCACATGGTGAATATTGAAATCGCCGAGATGATCAAACCAGCTGTAGTGGTTTCCGGCTTATGTCCATTGATAAGATTTACGATCACTGTTGCGGTTAATCCCACAGCTAAAATATAAAAACTGACGCCCGTGATCCGCAAGGCGGTCTTCTCGAATTCACCGCGTTCGGTATCAGGGTTTTGACGAATACGCAATATCATCGCGATGATCCCTGCGCCTGAAAGTACCTCTATGAACGAATCCACGCCAAAGCCAAAGAGCGCGAGCGTTTCATCTTCCAGCCCAAAATAAATTGCCACGACCCCTTCAATGAGATTGTAGCCAACGGTGAGAATTGCCAGCCAAAAAGCTCTTGTATAAAGTTTCTTTTCCATGAAGTGATTATACTGGAGAAAGTTACTCTAAATTGAAATATCTGTATTTCTGATTTGCATTGTCTCCCTACCCAAAATGCCTACTCTCTGATAAACTACAGCTCACTTGAACGCTGAAATTTGCCTCGGCACTCACCCGCCGGGGTTTTTTGTTGGTTACTCGTAGGGACAAGATAATATCGTGTCCCTACTGTAGGAAAATGATTATGAAAACTACCCGAACCGATCTCCGTAATATCGCTATTATCGCGCATGTCGATCATGGCAAAACCACCCTCGTCGATGGGCTTCTCCGTCAGGCGCACACCTTCCGTGAAAATCAGCGTGTTGCTGAGCGCGTCATGGATTCGAATGATCTTGAGCGCGAACGCGGCATTACAATTCTCGCGAAGAGTACCGCTATCACGATCTTTGACGAAGAGACCAAACAGGATGTCAAGATCAATATCGTCGATACCCCTGGTCACGCCGATTTTGGCGGCGAAGTTGAGCGTGTGCTCAATATGGTCGATGGCGTGTTGCTACTCGTCGATGCGGCCGAAGGTCCTATGCCGCAAACCCGTTTTGTGCTCAAAAAAGCCCTCAATCTTGGGCATCAGGCTGTGGTCGTCATCAACAAAGTTGACCGCAAGGATGCCGATGTTGAGCGCGTACTGAACGAAACGTTTGATCTTTTTATTGAATTAGGTGCGACGGATACACAAGCTGATTTCACCGTCGTTTATGCCAAAGCAACTTCTGCACAAGCTGGATTTTCGGTCGACCTTAGCCCGAACTTGCAACCGTTATTTGAGACCATTCTTCGGCAAATTCCCGCTCCCGTTGTGGATGAGATCGCCCCCTTGCAGATGCTCGTTACCACACTCGGTTATGACGAATATCGTGGCGTGACGGCAGTCGGTCGCGTTTTCGCAGGGAAGATCAAAGCCGGTCAGAAACTTGCCCGCCTAACAGCAGATGGCGAGAATCTACCTGAGCAGGCACGTTATTTGTACACGCATGAGGGATTGGGCAAAGTTGAAGTAGCGGAAGCACGCGCGGGCGAGATCGTCGCGCTGGCTGGCTTGGACGGAATCGCAATCGGAGAAACCCTTGCTGATCCCGAATTCCCGCGTGCTTTACCGACCATCCGCGTTGAAAAACCGACCGTGCGTATGACCTTTGGCGTCAACACATCCCCCTTTGCCGGACGTGAAGGCAAATGGAGTACATCCCGAAAACTACGTGAACGTCTCTTTGAAGAGTTGCGCACGAATGTTGCCTTGCGTGTCGAAGAAACGGATAGCGCCGAGCGTTTCGCCGTTTCCGGACGTGGCGAATTACATCTTGCGATCCTGATCGAAACCATGCGCCGTGAGGGTTACGAACTTGAAGTTTCGCGACCTGAGGTGATCTTCCGCGAAAGCGATAAGGGTGTAAAGCTGGAGCCTTATGAGAAGGTTTATATCGAAAGCAGCCCCGACACGATCGGAACGGTGATCGAGATGCTGGGTAGACGCCGTGGACGCATGATGGAAATGCACGATGGTGGCGATGGCAATACGCGCGTGAGCTATATTGTACCTACGCGTGGCTTGCTTGGTTTCCGTTATCAATTTCTGACTGCTACGCGTGGCACGGGCATTATGAATACGCAGTTCCACGACTATGAGAAAATGGCTGGCCCGATGGAAACGCGCCAGACAGGCTCTTTGGTAGCATGGGAAGCTGGAAAAACAACGGCTTTTGCAATCAAAAATGGTGAAGACCGTGGCTCTTTCTTTCTTGAACCAGGTGTAGAAGTTTATGAAGGCATGGTTGTTGGGGAACGTGTTAAAAATGAAGATTTAGACTTGAATGTCTGCAAGAAGAAACATCTGACCAATATGCGTTCATCTGGTGCAGATATGGAAGTCCGCTTGACACCGCCGCGTCAGATGAGTTTGGATGAGTGCATCGAATACCTTTCTGATGACGAGTTGCTTGAAGTGACCCCCGAATCGATCCGTATTCGTAAGCGCATTCTCGACAGCACCAAACGTGGACGCGCGGCAAAGCGAGCGAAAGAAGCCTTGGGCTAGCAATAAGCCTTTTGAATAACAAAATAAATCCGCGTTCCCTTATGAGGGAGCGCGGATTTTCTATTTCTACTGGCAAGACACCGTAAAAGTTGCCTGATCTGATCTGCTAAGGTTATTGTAGGCTTCGATGCCGTAATTGACAGACACACCTCCATCTACAGCAAAAAGATCGACATAAACAGCACTATTTGCGCTGAGATCGGCGATCTGTTGGCTATTGCGGTAAATATAATAACCACTTTCGTTGTTAGCTTTATCTATCCATTGGATAGTGATACTCAGGTCGTTATTGGCGCCATTCCAAGAGCAAAAAAAGTCATATTTTTGCAGACTCGGTTTAGCAGGAACGCTCAACTTTTGCGTTGGGGTTGGGGAAACTTCCGGTGAGGGCGTCATTGTTGGTAAGGGAATGCTGGTCGGCGTATTTGCCGGGACGCGCGTCTCGGTTGGTTGCTGCGCTTGGTTTGATGCCAGCGTTTGCGCGGCGAGTGTGCCTGCCTGTTCTTCGAGGCTTAAGCCCGTGTCAGAAGATGTTGGCAAGTTACAAGCGCCCAGTGTAAAAACAATGAGCAAGATAAAGATCGAGAATAAGTTTTTTTTCATTATGGACATTCTACCTGTATTGTTTGTATATCAGACTCTCCGATATCATTGAAAGCTGATAGTCCGATTATAGCAGGGGCACCACCTGTAACTGGGAGATTGAAATTTTCTTGTGTTTGGTCTGCAAGAAAAGCCCCGCCCAAGATACCGTTCACATAAAAATTAAAACGAGTTTCATCATCAGAATTATCTGTCCAGATCAGGTTAATGGTTGCCATAAAGTTCGGTGGCGGGCCTGCCACGCAGACGACCGCCGCTGCAAGATTCGACGGTGCGTTTGGTGGGCTAGGCAGCGGAGGTTCAGGGATGTCGTATTCTCTCAGACTGCTTGTATCGCCGGCAACCATTGCATAATACCCCCAGAGCCAGCATTCACCGTTCCTGTCCGGGTTTTTGATAACCCAGTATTCGTGGGATGTTCTTTTGCCGACAATCTCTGCTTTTTCACCGACGGTGAGCGCGCCAATGATCTCATAGTCCTGTCCGGGACCTGTACGACAGTTGGTATCAACACTGACGCTGGCTATTGGCACAGAAGGTGTTGGACTAAGCACTACTGTGGGGGTAAAAACTGCTGGAGGTGGCGGAGGTTGCGTTGGCGCTGATATGGGGTTTGGGATGGCTGCATTTGCCTGTAGGGTTGCCGCAACCGATGTAGCCACGGCGTTACCGACAGGCACTTCTGTAGGCACTGCCGTGTTGATGTCGATGCTACATGCAAGAATGAGGATGAGTGATGTGCTGAGTAGAAAAAGAATTTTCTTATTAAACATGTATATCTCTCGATCTGTAATAATATGAAGCGGGTGTCTTGGTAACAAACAATTATGGTTGCCGTAGAGGCAGACCTAGCGTGTGCATAATAAGAAGATGCGGCTGAATATACCCTGCCGATATAAAGAGTAGTCGCTAAGGCACCGGCGGGATACTGTATTCTGGCAGACCGCTTGTATCACCCGTTACAGTTGCATAATATCCCCAAAGCCAGCATTCCCCATTCTTATCAGGGTTTTTGATGATCCAATATTCGTGGGATGTTCTTTTACCCACAACTTCCGCTTTTTTGCCGACTGTGAGTGCACCAAGGGATTCGTATCCTTGTCCAGGACCTGAGCGACAATGTGTGTCTACACTGACGCTGATCATTGGAACAGAAGGGGTAGACGTGAAAGCTATCGTTGGTGGAGGTCTCGTTGGATTTTGGGGCGGGGGTGCGGTAGATGGTGCTCCGCCAAGCGGCGCTTGACCCTTTGCTTGCAAGGTGGCTGCAACGGATGTTGCGATATTGCTTGGGTTCCCTCCACCAGGAGAAGCAGGCGCGGGGAGGCCGATGCTACAAGCCAAAACGAAGATAAATAAGATGCTGATCGATAATAATATTTTGCTTTTGAGCATACAGTATCCTCCTAAGCAGAAATGATGGCAAATGCCATCATTTCTTTTGTGAAATTTGATGTTATTTTTACATACCTTATCTGTATAAACAATATGCCTGTTGGTGGAGATTAACCTTCTTTTTTGCGTAGCCACCAAAGCAGAAGGATCGTGAGGGGAATGGTAATTAGGCGCGCAACAAAGCTGGTGGTTACCATCAACCATTCTCCGGGAGCTTGCGTCCACTCAGGGAGGGGCGCAGATGTGGTGATTTCGAACGTACTCAAAACTTCTGCACTGACATAGTCATTTTGAATGTCGTGCAGCGCAAGAAAATCTCCAATGGTGAGTGCAAGGATGAGTATATTAAGTAGAAGCACCACAGCAATGATCGTTGTGGTCTTTTTCATTTTAGTCCTCCTTTTGAGCCTTCTCCACAATAATTGTGCCGCGTGTGACGAGTGCGGCAATAGCACCTAGCGCGGCAAGTTGTGGTGCGACAAGCGTGCCCAATATCCCGACGCTGAGGGGGATGTCGATCAGGATGCGCCCGTCTTCATTTTTGATGATGATGCGCCTGATATTTCCTTCGTGGAGAAGTTCTTTGATCTTGGCGACCAATGTGTCGCCGCTGAACTCAAACTCTTCTGTGCGTGAATATTCTTCGGTCATATTTTTCCTTTCGTGAGATTACTAAAGGTTTCGTTTTAACGATTAAGCGTTAAAAGCCCAATCTCCGTTTTTAATTAACGGAAGCACGCTTCCATCAGGCATGATCCCGTCTACATCCACTTGATCAGAACCGATCATAAAATCGACGTGGATCAGGCTTTTGTTTACACCTGCTGCATCTGCTTCTTCGTCACTCATTTCAGTGCCACCCTGAATATTTTCTTTATAGGCGCTGCCAAGGGCGACATGACAGGCGGCATTCTCATCGTAAAGAGTGTTGAGGAAGACCAGGTTAGATTCTGAGATTGGCGATTTGTGCGGTACGAGGGCAACTTCGCCAAGATAGCTGGCGCCCTCATCCGATTCGAGCATTTTTTGTAGCGTGTCTTCCCCTTTTTCGGCTTTGAAATCAACCACGCGTCCTTCTGAGAAAGTAATGGAAAAGTTATCGATCAAGTTGCCAAAATAATTAAGTGGCTTCGATGACTGGACTGTGCCATCTACTTTGTATTTATGCGGCATACAGAAAACTTCTTCGGTAGGAATATTAGGGGTGTAGACTACCCCGCCCTTTGTTTTGCTTCTGCCGCCTTTCCAGATATGGTTGTCAGGCATCCCGACTTTCAGATCGGTGCCAGCACCGTGAAAATGGATCGTGGCGATTTGTTTTTCTGTTAGGTATACCTGGCGTTTCTCTAGATCTTCCAAATGATTGCGCCAAACGGTAACGGGGTCATCATTATCCAGACGACAGAGAGCGAAGAGTGTTTTCCAGAGTTTTTCTTCGGCTTCGCCAGGTGCGGCATCGGGAAATATTTTTGCGGCCCATTTTGGCGTGGGAGGGCAGACGACCGTCCACTGGTTAGCACCATTCGTTACATACTCGCTGACAGGCTTAAAATGCTTGGCAATGGTTTTAAGTTCGAGAGCAACAAGATCAGGATCTTGTCCCGCGAGCAGCTCCGGATCGCGCCCGGTAATAGAGAGATAGGCGTCGCCGCGTTTGGCATCTCTCATTTGCCCGTCAGTGACCCAGGCAGGGAACTCTTCAAAGGAATCGCGTGGGGCATATTGATGTCTGATCTTGCGCAAATCTTCGTCTCCCCACAAGACAGTTACCAGTGGACAGCCATTTTGATAGGCTTTTGCGGCTACCTGGTGGGTTAGCTCAGCTGTATTTGTGTCAGCTGAGATGTGCAGGCGTTGCCCCTTTTGCAAATTCAAACCAACTTTTACGATCAATTCGGCGTATTTTTCAAGCATTTCGTTAAAGTTTTCCATCTATACCTCACAAATTTATTTACCGTTTAGCAAACTGCGAATTTTTTTCTCATTTTACAATAATTACTTTACCGCCGGTCATTTTCTCGAGCTCTTTCGCGTCCATTTTAAAGACCGCATTCGGTGTTCCACCAGCCGCCCAAACATCCTCGAAGCGGAGCAAGTCCTCGTCCAGGTATGTTTCGATAGGATGTAGATGTCCAAGCGGAGGGATTCCACCGATGGCGAATCCGGTACGCTCGCGGACAAAGGCAGGGTCGGCGCGCCCGATCTTCTCCTCGGCGTGTACTTTGATCCGTTTAACATCCACCCGATTCGCGCCGCTGGTCAAGATCAAAATTGCTTTTCCGCTTTTCTTCCCCTGAAAGATCAGCGATTTAACGATTTGTCCGACTTCACACCCCACACGCGCGGCAGCTTCTTCAGCGGTACGCGTGCTTTCAGAATCTTCAATTACCTCATAGTGGTAACCGAGATTTTTCAAAGCATCTTGCACTTTTTGTGCGGACGAACTCAAGGGCATCTTTCCTCCGTAAGAATTTAGAAATTTGGCGCTTCCAATAGTATAGTTGTAAATAAAAGGAGTTCAAAATGAAAATAGACAGAAATACACTAAATGTTGTTCACAATCAAGATGCTGCTCGCTTCGAGATAAAAACAGACGCGCATTTAGCCGTTTTAGACTATCGTCTGCGCAAAAAGACGATTGCCTTTACGCATACCGGCGTCCCCTCCGAATTGGAAGGGAATGGCATCGGAAGTCTGATCGTCCGCGCCGGGCTGGATTACGCCCGAGAACAAGACTACAAGGTTTTGCCGCTTTGCTCTTTTGTAGCCGCGTATATTCGCCGCCATCCCGAATAAAGTGACCTGCTATCTTAGCGCTGGCTGAAAAGTTTCTAGCAACCAAATCCGAAAGGTAACTACTCAGTCTTCCCAAGAGATGTCTCTGCGAGGAGCATGCTTTTACCCTAAAGGGCACTCGTGCGACGCGGCAGTCCCAGTCCCCAAAACAGTCGAGGAGATTGCTTCGTCGGAAAAAACTCTCCTCGCAGACATACCTGAGTAGTTACCCCGAAAGGCTTTATCGAATACTAGTCCGAAAAGATTCTTTTACCTGCATGACAAAATCTCTTCTTTAAATATTCTTAGGAAACTTTTCGGGCTTCTCATAGGCTTTTCAGGCAGTCTTCTAAATATTCTCTTTCCTCTTTGCAAAAAATGCGCCGAGCAGCATTCCTGATCCCAGAATAGCTGTGATCAAAGAATATAGCGCCATATTTTCCACGAAGTTGTGCGCAATAGAAATGAAGAGATCGTAACCCAAGTCGATAACACTACCAGAAACCCCGATTGGGATTCTGTCCAGAAAAATAATATTGAAAGCCGAGCGCAAGATCGGGCCTGTGAGCAAGCTGAGTATAAGCCCGAGGCCGCCCGCGATCAACATAGGGAGTCCCCACCAACGCAGCCAGCTTTGCAGGGAGCGCACAACAAGCATCGTGATGAGAAAAAGTAAACCAAGTGGCACAAGGGGGCTTAAGCGAATAAAGACGCGTATAGATTGAACTTCAAGAAATTGGCTATTTGAGTTTGCATTTTGTAGAAATGTCTGTGTATCAGGAATTTTCTCCGCAAAAACCTTAAGTTGCGCTTCGATCAGCGGCCTTACCAGAATCAAAGATTCTTCAGCCGGATTACAAAAGACAAGCTCTCCTGTTGTCGCAATATCAAACATATCTTCCAGTGTGCAGGCTGGTTGTGCGGCAAGGAAAGCAAATACTGCATCCGCACCTTTTTCGCTGAGTAATTGTTCTTTGAGTCTATACGTGGAGATTTGAACACTCTCGGCATTGCCATTCAGAAAATCAAAAAGTGCGTCCATGCTTTCTTCGCTAAAGGCTTCTAGTTCACTCTGTGGCAAGAGAGCGGTGAGTAAAATCTCCCAATCTTTTGCCGTCAGATTTTTGAAGAGCGCGAGTTGCTCATTCCCTTCGCCTTCTAACTCCGGATAGCCATGCGCATCAAAACAAGGAGTCATCCTTGCTATTTCTGCATCTGTTGGAGTCCGTTCATTAAAAGCAAGGGTTTGGTATGCCTCGCTGCCAAGTGCATCTTCAAGACAAGATTCGAGCGCAGGGCTTCGTTCTTCAAATCCACATGTAACCGGGTTTGCCTCGCAATCCTGACCGGCTGCCATAAGTACCAATTGATCGCCCAGCACAGCGGGAAGACGCTCATAAATACCTTCGTCTTTGAGTGCCTTTTTATAGGTTTCTGCATTGAAAGCGCTATTTTCGACACTATATAAAAAGAAACTCAGAACCAACGTAATAACAAAAAGCATTGCAGCCAAGGTCGCGATGAATTTGAGAATACCTTTTAGAAAATTAGCCATTCGCCTACCTCCTAAAATGCTCCCACCTCTTGGCGGGAGCATTCTTTTTTAAACTATCTCTATATAATCATCAGTAATTGTTTTTTGTTCACCAAGATTAAGGCTTTCGAGCAATTCTGAAGCCTGTTCAGCCTTGCGTTTAGCATCTCTGCGACTCCAGGTGCGCGTCTTGATCTCTAGGAAGTTGCCCAAGTCGGGTTTGTCGAATTGGTCAAAGTTGATGAAAAACTCTGTCCCCTGGAATTTAACAAGCCAGCGCAAACGTTCCTTTTGGATGACCTGTTCAGATATTGGCTTGAAGTATTCCCGATAAAAACGCAGTGAATTGGTTGCCGGCGCAAGGTAGCGGCTGCGTGAGAGTAACACATCTTTTTTGAACTCCTCTTTACTAGCTTGCCCGATCAGCGTCAGGCGTGCACGGACATCCTTAACATCCCCCTTCGCATCAATGAATTCATCCTCACGATAACGTATGCGCCCCTGAGATGGATCATCGAAGGAGAAGTAAACATCATATTCACGATAACGGCGCGAACGCATAATTTCGAGATCTGAAGCCGCTATCGCAGCTAGGACGTCAACTTGCGAGGCAATCTTGACCTTTGTCTGCACCTCGAAGGATTCCTCTTCCATTGACCCGCCTAAAGCAACCAGCTTCGAGAAAAGCGATTGTTCACGCTCAAGCAGGAAGTCATCAATTTTTTCAGCATATATCTGGGCTTCTTTCATTAGCGCAACTTCATCCAGCGTGAGTAGTTCGCGTTCTCGCATGACGAAAGCACCATTGATCATCACATCGGTGACGTCAGTAGCTTTTGCAGCATAAACCAGTTGAACATAAGCATTATTCGGATCTCGTCGGAAATGGGGCGCGTTATGCGTCTGGAAGATGTCTACCAAGATCAGGTCGGCGCGTTTGCCCGGTTCCAGTGACCCGGTCAGATTTCCGAAGTGAAGCGCCTGCGCCCCGAGACGAGTAGCCATTGTTAGCGCGGTAGCAGCTGGAACGGCGGTCGGGTCGCCACTAAATCCCTTTGCGATAAATGCCGCCAAGCGGATCTCCTTGAACATGTCGAGATCATTATTTGAAGCGGGTCCATCCGTGCCAATCCCAACGCTAACATTCTCATCAAGCATCTTTTGCACAGGCGCGACACCTGAAGCCAGTTTCATATTCGACGATGGGTTATGCGCAACGCCCGCTCCGGCGTGTGATAAGGTGCGAATTTCGCCTGTATCAATATGGACACAGTGCGCGGCAAGCACTTTTGCATCGAAAAGATTTTGTTTTTTAACATAAGGGATAACAGGAATACCCTCTGCCTCGCGCATAGTCTCAACTTCGAAGCTGGTCTCAGCCAGATGCGTGTGAATGGGCACATCATATTCAACAGCCAGCGCGGCGCAGGCTTGCAGAATTTCAGGCGTGCACGTATAGGGAGCGTGAGGAGCAATACCCGGCACAATGAGGGGATGGTCTTTCCAGCGTTCGATAAAGGCGCGTGTATAAACCAGTGCATCTTCATAGGATGCAGAATCCGGCGTAGGGAATTTCATTACAGATTGAGCGCAGAGCGCACGCATTCCGGCTTCGGCGGTCACTTCGGCAATATCGTCTTCAAAGTAATACATATCGGCAAAGCTGGTCACGCCGCTGCGGATCAGTTCCGCGCAGGCAAGTTTTGTTCCCAAACGGACAAATTCAGGCGTAACGAATTCTCGCTCAACAGGCATCATATACCCCATTAGCCAGACATCCAAACGCAGATCATCAGCGAGACCGCGCAAAAGCGTCATCGGGACATGAGTGTGCGCATTGACCAAGCCAGGCATCAGGATTTTTCCACCACAGTCGATCATATCAGCGGCTTCATAAGTATCGAGTATTTCCTCTTCAAGCCCTACAGCAATGATCTTGTCGTCGCTGATAACAATAGCGCCACGATCATATTGATCGAGATTTTCATTCATTGTAAGAATAAGAGCGTTTTTAAAGATGTGATCAGCTTGTTTCATGTACAAACTCCGTTTTTCTATGAGTTAATGGGGTAAGATAAAAGTCCACAATTTTACCATGCGCAAATAGCTTGACGCTGCTTCACTTAGTCGCTAGAATCATGGTGTAACTTAAATAAAGCATAAACAAAGGAAAAAAATGAACGACGAATCTGTCCCTAGTTCTAGCGGGCGCGAAAAGCGTCCATTCTATATGCTCTCTTAGGGTAGATTATTGTCTTATCGCTCTGGGGGAGTTTGAAAGGTATTCTCATGATCTTTAATGCAGAAGAATTATTGACCGTCCTGCAAGACGCGCTTGAGCGCGATGATTTTGATTCCGCGATCCAAATGATCGAAGCTTTGCGCGGACCTGATCAGGCAAGGCTTTTTTCAGAGTTAGAAGATGAAGAACAAAGAGAGTTGCTCCCCAAGCTTGATCTCTCCTATTCAGCAGACATCCTTGAAGACATGGATGACCCTGAAACTGCGAAACTGGCATCCTCCCTGCCCATTGACACTATCGCTCGCATTGTGGACGAGATGGAGCCAGACAAAGCCGTTGACTTGCTTGGCGACTTAACAGAGCAGCAAAAACAGGATGTTTTGGCACGCCTGGATGATGCAGATGGGTTGCGCCCTCTTCTCATTTACCCCGACGAAAGCGCGGGCGGTTTGATGACATCTGCTTTCCTCGCATTGCGCCCGATGATGACCGCAAGAGATGCAGTCGAAGCCCTTCGGCGCTGGAGTCCAGACGCAGATGATGTTTATTATCTTTTCGTGGTTGATGATGACAAGAAGTTATGCGGGGTGGTCAATTTGCGCACGCTGATCTTGACAAACCCTGAGAGTTTCATCAAAACCATCATGGATCCAGACGTTCTCTCGGTTACAGTAGGCATCGATCAAGAAGAGTGTGCGCGCACGATGGCACATTATGATCTTGCCGCAATCCCTGTAGTGGATGAAGACAATATCATCATGGGCGTCATTACCTATGACGATATTGTGGATGTTCTTGAAGAAGAAGCCACTGAGGATATCTATCGTCTTTCAAATGTTTCCGATAGCGATCTTGACCCTGATAGCTCTGTTTGGAAACAGCTCAAGGGGCGCTTGCCCTGGCTATACCTGAACACGATCACGGCACTTTTTGGCGCATGGGTAATTAGCAATTATGAACAAATCATCGCACAGGCAGCGGTGCTGGCATTATTCCAATCTGTGGTAGCCGGGCAGGGAGGCAATACTGCCAGCCAGAATGTTGCCATGGCAGTGCGCACGCTTGCACTGGAGCGCGTAAGCTCACGTTCGCAGCGCAGGATCATCTTTCGCCAGTTATATATGGGGTTTCTTTTAGGGCTGGCAGTCGGTTCGGTCGTTGCGTTTGGGGTCTATCTTTGGCGCGGTAATCTTTATCTGAGCCTTGTCTTAGGTTTGGCTTTGGTTGCAAACTTAAGTTTAGGGTCACTGGTCGGCATAGCCGTTCCTTTGGGTTTAGAGAAGATCGGCATTGACCCAGCCTTGGCTTCTTCAGTGTTGGTCACTGCAGCCACAGATAGTATGGGCTTTTTTATCTTCCTGAGTTTGGCAGCACATTTTTTGCAGTATATTCAGTGAGAATTTGTACTTCTCTTATCTAAAGGAAAAAATGTCAACAACAAAAAGAAATTTTCAAACCCCAATTCATTCCAGCCCACCTCCTTTGCTTTGCATTTCAGGAACACATCGGGAAATGGGACGACAAATCGGCGAAGCGCGCCGCTCAAATATCCAGAAAAGCGTAGAGACAGCTCGTAAATTATTTAAGCAGGCTTACAACGATCTTGGATTAACTTGGGAAGGGGCACAAATCCAAGCACGTAAATACCTGCCTTTTGCACAAGAAAGCTATCCTCAATATGTAGAGGAAATGCAAGGGATTGCTGAAGGTGCTAATATTCCTTTTGATGAAGTGGTGGTCTTGAACGTAATGGAGGCTGTTACTACAGATGCCTTGCATCTAACGCGTTGTACGAGTATGGCTGTAAATGAACAATGCACTGCCGATGGTCATGTTTTGGCTGCGCATAATGAAGATTGGGTACCAGATGAAGAAGACGATGTTTTTGTGATCCACGCCAAGCCAAAAGATGACCCTGCCTATCTTGCTATGACGTACGGTGGATTAATTCCCAATGTAGGGATGAATGCCTACGGGATTGCTCAACTAATCAATTCCGTGCATCCAAATGATTCTCGCATTGGTATTCCTCGCATTATTCTTTCTCGTGCTGTATTAGCATCTAAAACGCCAGGCGGGGCGATTCATCACGCGCTTATTCAGCATCGTGCGGCGGGTTATAATCATGTCATTGCTCACGAAAGCGGAGAAATATACAGTGTCGAAGTATCTGCCAGACGCTTCAACATTATTTATAACAAAGATGGATATATCGTTCATACGAATCACTACCTCTCAGCAAATATGCAAAAAATAGAACATAATCCGGAGGAGTTGATCTCATCTCGAATCCGTTATTTTCGGGCACTGCGCTTGTTGAGTCAATCGCAAGATCATACAGTAGCGTCGCTCCAGGGTATTCAACGTGACCATGTTAATTACCCCAATTCCATTTGTAAACATGATTTTGGAGAAGATAATCTTCTGGATACCGAAAAGACTATCAATGCGCTGGTTATGGATTTGACGACACGTGAGATGCACATTGCATGGGGAAACCCCTGCGAAAACGCGTATCATACTTACCGTCTTGATGCGTAATTTGGCAGAGGATAAATTGAATAGATTTTGATGACACTGAAAAACATTCTCTTTTAGAAAATAAGATTGTATAATCTCGAATCTTAATGCAAAAACCACCCAGTACCCTTCTGTAAGGAGTAAAAATGTCCGAGGCAGTTCAGCAAGAGAAAAAGCAGTGGCGTGTAGCTGTTTTAGCCAATATCAAAGATGAAAATCAGGCACGCCCAGCCGACGTGCCCCCCGATGCTTATGCGGATTTTGATCATATCGACACGATCAAATCCATTCAGGCAGCTATTGAGACAGATGGGCATGAAACAGTCTTTATCGCGGCAGATGAAGATTTGCCCTACGCCTTAAAGAAATACCAACCTGATATTTGTTTCAATATCGCCGAAGGGCTAGGCGGGGATGCACGTGAAGCCCAGGTACCATCTTTGTTAGAGATGTTAAAAACCCCCTATACTGGTTCACGAGTGTTGACCAACGCGATAGCCTTGGATAAGACTCTAACGAAAAGAATCTGGCGAGATCGCAATCTGCCAGTTGGCTCATTTCAGGAATTTATCTATGGTGATGAGCGACTGCGCCCTGAACTTAAATTTCCGCTTTTTGTAAAACCGTCCAGCGAAGGAACGGGGATGGGTGTCGATATGAAAGCGCGAGTTGAAAACGAAGCTGATTTACGCGAACGTGCCAATTACATCATCCAAACTTATAAGCAGCCTGCTCTTGTAGAGAAATATCTGCCAGGGCGAGAATTCACTGTGGGTCAAATCGGCAGACCCGATGCCAAACGCTTTAGTCGCCATCCAGAATGGTACGCCAAAGATGGTTTTCATCGCTTGGCTATTCTTGAGTTGAATACAGCAAAATCCGCTACACCAGGGATTTACAGCCATGCTGCCAAAGCACAACAATTGGGAGAAGATGGTGCACCAGAATATCTTTGTCCTGCTGATGTGGATGAAAAACTGGCAAAAAAGATGCGGCGTTTAGCTCTGCGCGCCCATCGTCTTTTAGGCGCATTGGACGTTTCGCGCGTGGATATTCGGCTTGATTCCGATGAAAATCCTTGCCTGATCGAGATCAACCCTCTACCTGGCTTGACCCCCGGTTATAGCGATCTCTGCATTCAGGCTGCAGCAGATGGCATCACATATGAAGATTTAATTCTTGAAATCCTTTATCTCGCGGCAGGACGTTGGGGACTTCTGAAGCCTAGAGATTAAGTTTCTAGAGTAATAGCCTAAAACAAATCCGGCTCCTTTGTGGGAGCCGGATTTGCTTACCAGTGCATTCCTAAGGCAGTATTGGTTCCTGTTGCTTTGCCCACATGTTTATACATTGTTACATTCGTAAAAGGCTCACCCAAAATCCCGTCGTGGATCGCCCAAGAGCGCAAGCGGATGCTTTCCCGCGCTTCGGGTTGACGGAAATCTGAGCTGCCGTCCAGCATTTTGGATATTTCCGATTCGCTCGTGAATTCGGCTTGAATCCGTTCCATCAGCTTTTTGCCGACCTGATAGGCGAACCCGTAACGCTCGAAGATGATCGCATTATGGTAATAAAGCGGCTCGACAAAATATATATCATGCCCGAGGCTTTCGACAAAATGCTCAAAAGCGTTGGTAGCAGATGTCAGGAGCCCGAGTCCACTGCGAATTTGCCCCGGAGCCAAGCCAAATTGGAGGGCGTTCCGCTCCGCTTCGAGGTTACGCCGAAATGTACCGAACCTGGTCATTTCTCCATCCGGCATCACATCCACATCAAAACGCGGCGAAGCGGGATCATTCAAAATGTAAAGCAAAATATGGATCTGCCCGTTCATCGTATCGGTTAGATGTCCGTAGAGAACCGGATCTTGAAAGCCGTATTCGTGAAAGAGGGAAAGCTCAACACTGGTGCTGCCAGGTTTGCATTTTAACTCAAGCAGTGAGCGGCCTTGGATGTCAGTAAAATAAGGGCTGAGATTGAAGTGCTCCATCAGCTCTGTGGGGATAATGCGCCGATAGATTTCCCGCTTCTCGTGCTCAGGCAGGAGGTTGATCTGCCCTATGGTAGATGCGCTCATTTTTATTCCCTGTTTCGCATTTGACGTTTTAGATCACGCTCGATCTCTCGATTGGCAATCGTTTGGCGTTTGTCGTGTAATTTTTTACCGCGCGCCAGAGCGATCTCTACTTTTGCACGCCCACCCTTGAGATAAACCTTGGTAGCTATGACAGTGAGACCTTTTTTACGGGTGGAATCTCTGAGTTTACGAATTTCTCTCTTATGCAATAAAAGCTGACGCGGGCGTCGTGGCTCATGGTTATAGCGATTGGCTTCGGCGTAGGGCGCAATATAAGCTTCCATGAGCCAAGCTTCGCTCTCAGTAACACGAATATAGGCTTCTTTGATACTTATTTGTCCGGCGCGAATTGACTTGATCTCGGAACCTTTTAAGGCAATTCCAGCTTCAAATTCTTCGTGCAGGAAATATTCAAATTTCGCTTTGCGATTGGTGGCAACGATTTTAATATTCACGTTGCGATTGTAACATGGAGATGCTTTTTATGTGTTTCATCCACTAGGTCTTCGGTAATATTTTGGCACAGAAAGGGCGCCTCTTTTGCGCCGAACGCTAGCACACGGGTATAATGCTTTCTGTTAGAAATAAAACAGGAAAGCAGGTTTTCTTATGAAAGAAATAGCTGTCGCATTAGGCGGCGGTGGGGCAAAGGGGAATTCGCATATCGGTGTTTTGCGTCGTTTGGAAGCTGAGGGGTATCGAATAGCTGCCATAGCCGGCACGAGCATTGGCGGTTTGATTGCGGCGTTCTACGCAGCCGGATATTCTCCTGTTGAGATTGAAAATATCTTTTCTGAAGTAGATCAAAGCAAATTATACGAGCTGGGTTTACACGCACAACCGGGCTTGCTGGGGCTGGGCCGAGTCAGCGCATGGCTAGATGAAATGCTTGGCGAGAAAACTTTTGCTGATACGCGCATCCCATGTGCGTTGACTGCTGCCGATCTGAATTGCAATTGCGAAGTAACTTTGTCTTCAGGAAGGCTCAAAGATGCAGTCCTGGCAAGTATTGCTGTGCCCGGTATTTTCCCTCCCTATAAAACAGAAGGTCGCCATCTGGTAGATGGTGGCGTTTTGAATCCAGTTCCTGTTTCTTTGGCACGCAGCTTGGCGCCGAAATTGCCTGTTATAGCGGTTGCGCTTTCTTCGCCGCTTGTGCCAACGACGCATCATCTGCCAATGGCGCTCCCCTCCGTGATACCTGACTCATTTATCAGGCGTATTACACGTTTGAATGTTGCGCAGGCAATGAATATCTTTTTACAATCAGTGGATATGAGCAATCAGGCGATCACTGAACTGCGTTTAAAAATCGAGCCGCCCGATGTTCTCGTCCGCCCGGCGGTATCTGAAATCGGCTTGCTGGATCAGGTTATCGTGGCAGACATCGCACGCTTGGGCGAAAAAGCTACCGAAGCTGTTTTGCCTGATCTGGAACGTGTAATGCAAAACTCAAAGGGTCTTTTCAATCGACTTTTCGGAAGGAAAAGAAAATGAGCCGTGATTTACGTAAGTATGCGAAGCAAACCAACGTCCAATTAGGCGTGGGCGCGCTGCTTGTGCTCTTTATCGTCGGCGATGGTTTGATCTACTTCATATACGGTAAAGGCGCAGCCATTATGGGCTTGAGCTGTCTGCTGATCGGTCTTGCGCCGATTCTTATAATTATCTTATTGATGCTATTACTAAATTGGGTTGTGAAACTTGCAAATCGAGACTAAGAGCACCGTTCTGGATCAATTCGGCTGGACATTTCGCGTCAGCCAAGTGGATGAAAGCGCTGACCGCGTTCTGCTTCTTTTGCATGGCTGGACAGGTGACGAAAACTCAATGTGGGCGTTTATGCGCAATGCCCCGCCAAATTACGCGATCATTGCACCGCGTGCACCTTATTTGGCTCCTAAGGATAAAGGCGGCTACTCCTGGCGCGAGATGAAGCCCGGCACATGGGGATCGCCAACCCGTGAAGAACTGCAACTTGCGGGGGATGCGCTCGTCTCGCTCGTGGACGAATGGTCTGATACCCTTTCCATATCATCTACGACTTTTGACGTGATCGGCTTTAGTCAAGGCGGTGCGCTGGCAACAACGCTTGCCGCGCTATACCCATCCCGCATATACAAGATGGCTGTGCTGGCAGGCTTTATCCCCGAAGGTGTAGATGCCATTTTGCGCCCAGGTTTGCTCAAGAATATCCGCTGTTTTTGGGCACATGGCACGCAGGATGAGTTAGTCTCTTTCGAGCGTGGACGTGCTTCGCTTAAAATGCTTGATGAAGCCGGTGCACAAATTCAGTTTTGTGAGGCAGATGTTGGGCATCGCGTGAGCAAGGATTGCCGGCGTGCACTGGATGCTTTTTTGGAGGCATAATTTTCTTGCGCTTCTCAGTTTTCGCTCATTTCTTTATGGTATCCTTGCGACATTCCAAGCAGCATTTGTTGAAGGTAAAATCAAATGACAAAATTTTCTCGACGAGATTTTCTTAAACTAACGGGGGCAAGCCTGGGGGCACTGGCGTTCCGTCGCTTCGAAGGGTTACTTCCCGCTGGCAAGCTCGATTTCCCCGAAGGCGAAATCCTGGGGCGTGTTTCAGTTTTCCCAAATTACTACGCAACGCCGGTGAAAACTGAGCCGCACCCTGCTGCTGCGACAGTTCGTGAGCTCCCCGAAGATGCACTCGTGGTTTGGGAGCGTGAAGTGGTTGGTGCGGCCAAATCGATCAGCAAACGCTGGGTTGAGACCCCCGAAGGCTATGTTTACGAGCCTGATCTACAACCAGTGCGGAATTTTCCAAACATTCCCTTGGCGGCGATTCCTGATGGAAAAGCTGGCTTTTGGGCGGAAGTAACAGTCCCTTATGTCGATTTGATCATCGCTAATCCACCTGCGCGAGCAGGCTGGTATAAGGATGCGGTTGCCATCGGGTTTACGCCACGTTTGTATTATGGGCAGGTTATTTGGATCGATCAGATTATGACGACCGAAGCGGGACAGGTCATGTATCGTTGTAATGAACGCTATGGTTATGGCGACCTATTTTGGGTAGACGCAACTGGCTTATATCAACTTACCCCCGAAGACGTTGCGCCCATTAGCCCTGATATAGACCCGCTTCAAAAGAAAATTGTCGTGAATACCACCTATCAGACTCTTTCTTGTTTTGAAGGGGAACAGGAAGTCTATTTCTGTCGTGTTTCTACAGGCTATGATAGTGAAAGTTATCGTACGCCTGCCGGTGGATATAACCCACACCGCAAATTACTCTCTATTCCGATGGGGGCATCATCAACAGAGGGTCGTTCCGGCTATGATACGCCCGCAGTCGGTTGGCCTTTCTTTATGAACGGCGACGGGATCGCGATTCACGCTGCTTTTTGGCATAACGACTTTGGTACACGCCGCTCACATGGTTGTGTGAACACGAAGGCGCCCGACGCAAAATGGATTTGGCGTTGGACAACACCGTATGTCTCTCTCGATGAGAGCGAAGCTAGTCTCACTTGGCCCGATCATGGGACAAAGGTCGATGTTGTAAAACGCACTTTTTAAATTTTTAGTGAGGTATTTCAATGGATTTCGGTAATATTACGCTTGGCTTAGCCTTTCTTGCTGGCTTGGCTTCATTTCTCTCCCCTTGTGTTTTTTCGCTCGTGCCAGCCTATGTTGGCTACCTGAGCGGACGCGCTGCCGGTGGTGAAGGCGGCGAAAATAATAAATTCGTCACATTTACGCACGGGCTGGCTTTCGTCCTTGGCTTCAGTATAGTTTTCATCCTTTTGGGTGTAGCTGCATCTGCTTTTGGCGGCTTCCTTTACGATATCCGCATTTGGTTGGCAAAGATCGGTGGCATTGTCGTTATCATCTTCGGCTTGCACATGATCGGCGTTTATCGCATTCCCTTCCTTGAGTATGATACGCGTGTGCAGTCCATTCCTGACCAGAAATGGGGCTATCTTTCATCTGTACTGCTAGGCGTTTTCTTCTCAGCAGGCTGGTCTCCTTGTGTCGGTCCTGTTTTAGGCGCGATCCTGACTCTCGCTATCAACGGCGGCGATGTGGGGCAAGGGGCATCTTTGCTCACAGCTTACTCAGCAGGCTTGGCAATCCCCTTCCTCGTTGCAGCACTCGGTATTGGCTGGGTTGGCACAGCATTGCGCAAATACGGCAAAGCCATGCACTATGTCGAGATCGCCATGGGCGTCGTCCTCGTCATTGTCGGCATCATGCTTTTCTCCGGCACCTTTGAGTTACTCGCTCGCTACGGTACTTTCGTCGATTTCGGGCTATAAAATATAGTTTTGGATAAGATAAATTCGTCCCGCCTGCTCTGGATCATTCTCGGCGTTGCGGTTGTGCTGTGCATACTCGCAATCGCTGCGCTGGGATTGGTCTATTTTGCTCTCAACCTGCCCGCTTCATCTCCCTCAGTACGTAACGGAGGTTTCGCGCCTGATTTCAACTTACCCTCATTAAGTGGTCAGAACCTCAGCCTTTCAGATTTGCGCGGCAAACCCGTTCTAATTAATTTTTGGGCAACCTGGTGCTATCCCTGTCTTGCGGAGATGCCCCTGCTCGAAGAGAGCTACCAAAAACACAGCGCCGATAATCTCGTTGTGATCGGCATCAATGAGGGAGATCGCTTGGCAGATGTTGAAACTTTTGTCCAAAAAGAGAACTTGAGCTTTCCGATCTTGCTAGACTATGACTTTGAAATTGGCGATCATTATCAACTCAGCGGATACCCAACCAGTATTTTTGTTGATAAAGATGGCATTATCCGCGCGATTTATCTCGGCGAGATACCGCCGTCACAATTAGAAAAAAATCTGCGCCTAATAGGAATTGAATAGTTGATCAATGATTAATCTAACCTTATACACGCGTACAAACTGCCACCTTTGCGACGAAACCAAAGCCGATCTCGCTTCTTTGCAGGAAAAATACCCACATCGCCTTGCTGAGATAGATATCGATAGCGACCCTGCACTCATCGCAGCTTACGGCGAGAGCATCCCCGTTGTCGAAATTGGCCCCTACGTACTCAAAGCACCGATCAAAAAACAAGACCTTGCCATGACGATAGGCGCAGCAATTGATCGTCAAAAACAGCTTGAGAAAGTCGGTGACGAGCGTTATCAAAAAGGCGTTCAGCGCGGTGCAACCTTTAGCAGCTCCGATAAATTCTCCTACTGGCTTTCACGACGCTATATGTTGCTTGTTATTCTTTCATTGCTCTTATATGTCGGCTTGCCGATTTTAGCACCTGTTTTAAAGAATGCTGGCGCAACCACGCCAGCAAATATCATTTACAAAATGTATAGCCCGCTCTGTCACCAATTTGGCTTCCGCTCCTTCTTTCTTTTTGGAGATCAGCCTTATTATCCCCTTTCGGAAACCGGTCTCACCGGCGAAGAAACTGGCCTTCTCGATTTTGAGACAGCCACGGGCATTACGCATCTCCACGCAGGAAACAGCGAGGCTCGTTTCGCCGCGCGTAACTATCAAGGCGAAGAAGGCGTGGGTTACAAAATGGCGCTTTGCGAACGAGACATCGCCATCTATGCCGCCATGCTTCTATTTGCCATCATCTTCACCCTTACAGGAAGCCGAATCCCGCCTTTGCATTGGGCAGCCTGGGTACTCATCGGTCTCGGCTTCATTGGCTTCGATGGATTTTCTCAACTTATCAGCCAATTTGAGTTGCCATTCCTCGCAGAAATACTCCCCTATCGTGAAAGTACGCCATTTTTGCGCACATTTACAGGCTTTCTCTTTGGCTTCTCGACTGCCTGGTTTGGCATCCCCTATGTCGAGGAGAGTATGCGCGAAACCCGCCAACTCTTCATCAAGAAACTTGCCATCATCAACGCCCGAGACTAAAAATGCCCTTCATTGAAAAAAACGGCTTACGCTATTTTCAGTTTGCAAACCTCCCCTCTACAGTTACTCACGCTATCTTCACACGGCAAGGTGGCCTTAGCCCCGCGCCTTGGAACTCCCTCAACATAGGCGGATCCGTAGGGGATGATCCTGCACACGTAAGCGCAAATCGCATTCGCGTATTTGAAATAATAGGACGTGATCCTGAATCCGTTTTTGACGTTTGGCAGGTTCACGGGACAAGAGCATCTTTTGCCCTTGAGCCACGTCACCCCAACTCGCACGAAGACAAAGCAGACCTGATCTTCACAGACCGCCCCGAGATCACACTCTACATGCGTTTCGCGGATTGCACGCCGCTTCTTTTTGTGGATACAAAAAAGAACGTGGTCGGCTTGGCACATGCTGGCTGGCAGGGAACTGTGCAAGGT
>Ga0209249_1000269_pt1 | contig 69131 bp, 80 predicted proteins | sample SaaInlV_200m_DNA_4_FD_184653 | JGI IMG/M metagenome (GOLD analysis project Ga0209249, IMG submission 184653) | Marine microbial communities from expanding oxygen minimum zones in the Saanich Inlet - SI037_S3LV_200m_DNA (SPAdes) (version 2) | ecosystem: Environmental > Aquatic > Marine >... | reverse complement strand
AATAGCATTCGTAGTACTAAAAAAAGGAAAACCTTCCAAAAAACTAGAACAAAAACTCAGAAAATACGTAGACATCAAAATAGGCCCAACAGCAAGACCAGCAAGAATATTCTTCACACCAGATCTCCCAAAAACAAGATCAGGAAAAATTATGCGAAGAATTTTAAAATCATTACTAATAAACGAAAAACCGAAAGGATTAATGACATTAGTAAACCCAAGTTCAGTAAAAAAAATTAAAGAAATTATAAAACAAAACTCTTAACTCTATGAAACTAAATATAATAATCGGCGGGAAAGCCGGACAAGGAATAAATAAAGTAAGCGAAATCATAGGCAACGTCCTAAATAAATACGGCTATTTCACATTCAACTACCGAGACTATGCATCCCTTATCAGAGGCGGCCACAACTTCAACACACTCTGTATATCAGACTCATTAATAGAATCCCACGACGCTAAAGTAGACATCTTAGTAGCATTAGACGACTTATCAATAAAAACACATAAAGCCGCACTAAAAAAAAACGGCACAACAATTCTAGGGGAACAATTCAAAGATTTAGGTCGAAATATAAACGTGGCACTTGCAGGAACTATAATAAAAATATTAGGTATACCTTTAGTAGAACTAGAAAAAGAAATAAAATCCCAATTCAAGGATTACTCAAAAGCACTAGAAGCCGCAAAACAAGGTTATGATTCTCAAGAGACTCAACAAAAGCTCACAAAATTAAAAGCCTCTCCAACAACACTCTCAGGATCTCAAGCAATCGCAAAAGGGGCAGTCAACTCGGGCCTAGATCTTTACATAGCCTACCCAATGACCCCAGCGACAAATACAATGCATGAATTAGCAGCCAATCAAATTGAAAACAATCTAATGGTATTCCAAGCAGAAAACGAAATATCGGCCGCATCAATGGCAATAGGAGCATCATTCGCAGGAGCTCGCGTCATGACCGGAACTTCAGGCGGAGGGTTCGACTTAATGGGAGAAACTCTGTCTCTTCAAGGAATAGCTGAAATCCCTTTAACAGTAAGCTTAGTATCAAGACCAGGGCCAGGAACAGGTGTACCAACGTATACTGCACAATCTGATTTAGATATTGCCCTACGATCAGGACACGGGGAAGCACCAAGAGTAGTAGTAGCACCAGGAAACCCAATAGAAGCAATAGACAAAACATCAGAAGCACTATTCCTAGCAGAAAAATTCAAAACACTATCAATAATCCTTTCCGACAAACACTTAACAGAATCAGAATTTTCTTCAATTCAAAAACCTATGAAAACTATCAAATTCAAAATAACAAGAACGCTCCCAGGTAAAGACCTAGTAAAAAGCTCCTCCTACGAAACAGACAAATTCGGCAATTCGACAGAATCCTACACCTTAACCGAACAAAATACAAACGCTAGAATAAAAAAATACAACGACATAAAAAAATTCGTAAACAAAAAATTCGAAATGATAAAAATTCATGGCGACTCAAAATCTAAAAATCTAATCATCGGGTGGGGGTCAACTTCCGGCGCAATTAAAGATGCAATTAAAGACCTCGACGCCAAATTTTTACAAGTCCTCTACTGCAAACCACTTTCACCTAAAATAAAAAAAGAAATGAAAAAGGCAGAAAATATAATCCTAGTTGAATGCAACGTAACCGGACAGCTTGGAAGATTAATTAGAGAAAAAACAGGAATCAAAATAGAAAACAGATTATTAAAATATAATGGCAGACCATTCCATGCAGACGAATTAAATTCTCTAATCAAAAGCATAATATGAAAAACAAAATAGAATTAGGAACCTCCTCAGAAAACACCTGGTGTCCCGGATGCCCAAATCACATGATCCTAGCAGCGACAAAACAAACCGTAACAAAATTAATCGAATCCAAAAAATACAAACAAACCGACTTTGCAATCACAACAGACATAGGATGCCATGCAAAAATATTCGATTACCTAAACCTCTCTGGAATCTATTGCCTTCACGGACGAGCACTCCCAACAGGAATCGGAATAAAACTAGGAAACCCAATGCTAAAAGTTTTAACTTTTGTAGGAGACGGCGCAATGTATTCAGAAGGAATGGCTCACTTCATCCACGCATTCAAACACAACGCAGACTTAACACTAGTTCTCCACGACAACCAATCCTTTTCATTAACAACGGGCCAACCAACTCCAACCTCTCAACAAGGCTACAAATCAAAAGCCTCACCGTTAGGAACCTTCGATAGGCCCTTCAATCCAATCAAACTAGCTCTAGCATCAAACGCAACATTCATAGCAAGAACCTCTGCACGAAACATCCCACATATGGTGGAAACTTTTACAAAGGCAATTCGACACAAGGGCTTCTCATTCGTAGAAATAATCCAAGATTGTCTAATATTCAATCCAGATGCAAATGAAAAAGACGACCTAATGTATAAAATACCCGATAATAGAAATAAAGAAAATGCTGAAAAATACGCTGAAGAATTTGACTACAATTCAAAATCAGGAAAAATCCCAATAGGGGTAATTTACCAATCAAGAGAAAGATCTCTTGAAGAAAAATGGCCACAACTGAAAATGAAAATGAACAAAAAAACAAACATCCCTAAAAAGAAAAGTTTGTTCAAACTAAATTAAAGAGGTACAAATATGGCAAAGAAAAAAATCGCAAAGAAAAAAACACCAATGAAAGCAAGTGCAACGTGCTCTACAGAAAACCCATGCCCAAGCAAGGGAATACTAGCACTAGCAATCATAATACTAACTTGGTGGCAACCTGCTGCAACATGGGCACAAATTGTAATAACAATAGCTGCTGCAATGATTTTACTATCAGAACACTCCAACTGTTGCAAAAAGTAAACCCAAACAAATTTTTTATTTTTATTTTTTAATCTAATCCAACCCTTCAGCAATAAAACTTTTAAACAACTCTTTCCAAAATAAATCATGAACAAAGAAATAAAAGAGTTGAACAAAAAAGCAGAAAAATATTCTAAAGTAATAGAAAAAGCAAAAGAGGAAATCTCAAAAACTATTGTCGGACAAGACGAAGTAGTAGAAAAAATATTATTAGGACTAATGGCAAACGGACACATTTTAATTGAAGGAGTACCAGGCCTAGCAAAAACCATGATAATCAAAACCTTATCTGGCGCTCTAGACTCCGACTTCACAAGACTCCAATTTACACCAGACCTCCTACCAGCCGACATCATAGGAACAAAAATCTACAAACACGAAGAATCAAAATTCGAAACAATAAAAGGACCAATCTTTTCCAACTTCATTTTAGCAGACGAAATAAACAGAGCTCCACCAAAAGTTCAGTCCGCCCTTCTAGAAGCAATGCAAGAAAGACAAGTAACAATCCAAGGAGAAACCTACAAAATAAGCCCACCGTTCATGGTCTTAGCAACACAAAACCCAATCGAATCCGAAGGAACCTACAAATTACCAGAAGCCCAAGTCGACAGATTCGCTTTCAAAATCATAATAGAATACCCGACAAAAGAACAAGAATCCGAAATCATGCACCGCTTTACAGAAAACATAAAAATCTCAACATCAAAAATAATCTCGGAAAAACAAATTCTAGAAATCCAAAAATTCAACCGAGAAATTTACGCCGACGAAAAAATACGAAACTACGTAGCAAAAATAATAGATGCAACAAGAAACCCAGAAAAATACAATTTAGACTTCAAAGAACACATAGAATTCGGAGCTTCCCCAAGAGCATCTCTTTGGCTAATACTAGCAGCAAAGGCTTCTGCTATGCTAAATGCAAGAGGTTACGTAAAACCAGAAGACATCAAAAAAGTAGCACACGAAGTATTACGGCACCGATTAATTCTAACCTACGAAGCCGAAGCCGACGAAATAACACCAGACGAAATAATTACAAAACTTCTAAATAAAATCAGAGCACCATAACCCTAGCCACATGAAAAAACACTTTGGTTACACAAGTCAGAAATACAGCATTTTTTTGGGATTGACACATCGCAAAAAAATGGAAACAACAATTTTTCTTACGAAAAATTATTCCTCAACATCTCCAAAGGAGGTGTTGATTAAATGAAAGACACCCTTCGTCAAATAAAGAAGATAGACATCAAAACAAAAAAATTAGTTAATGGACTAATCAGCGGAAATTACCATTCAATTTTCAAAGGAAACGGAATAGAATTCTCAGAGATACGCGAGTACAAAAGCGGAGACGACATTCGGGCAATCGACTGGAACGTAACCGCAAGATACAATTCACCCTTCGTAAAAGAATTCATAGAAGAACGAGATCTAAACGTATACTTCGTATTAGACATGTCCTCTTCTGGCCTCTTCGGCAAAAACATCTCAAAAACAAAAAAAGCAATAGACCTAATAGCAAGCCTAATGTTTTCAGCAATTGGAAACAACGACAATGTTGGAGCAATACTTTTTACGAGTGATGTAGAAAAATTCATCCCAGCACGAAAAGGAAAAAAACACATCTTAAAATTACTAAACATAATATTAGAATTCAAACCAAAATACAAAACGACAAATATAAAGGCCGCACTAAATTTCACTTCAAAAGTCCTAAAAAGAAAAAGCACAGTATTCATGGTATCCGATTTCTACTCAGAAAATTTCACCAAACCCCTAAAAATCCTAAAACAAAAACAAGACCTAATCGCAATAAGAATCACAGACAATATAGAAAAAGAACTCCCAGATGTCGGACTAATAGAACTCGAAGACGAAGAAACAGGCGAACAAATTTTAGTAGACACTTCTGACCAGGAATTCCAAAACAACTACAAAAAAGAAATACAAAAAAACGAAACGAAACTAACCAATATTTTCAAAAAATACAAAATAGACCAAATAGAAATAACAACCGAAGAATCCTACGAAAAACCGCTAAGAAAATTTTTCAACATCAGAAAAAAGAGGATGGTTAGATAATGGCAGGATTTCAAAACTCATGGATACTAATTTTCCTCCTAATAATCCCAATTATATACTACGCACATACCCTAATAATCCAAAAGAAAAAAAGACAAGCAATGAAATTCAGCAATATCTCCTTCATAAAATCCGCTCTAGGTAACAAAAAATCAAGACAAAACGAAATTCTATTCTACCTCTCCCTCGCAATAATAGCATGCATGATAATAGGATTTGCAAATCCCCACATCCCACTCAAGCAATCAAAAGAAGGAGTAAACGTAATCTTAGTCCTCGATGTCTCAGGCTCAATGCAAGCAGAAGACTACAAACCAAACAGACTAGAATCAGCAAAATCATCAGCAGAAACCCTAATCAAATCACTAGAGGAAAAAGACCACGTAGGAATCGTCACATTCGAAACCGGCGCAACAACAGCCTCATACCTAACACCATTCAAAGAAACCGCAATCAAAAAATTACAAAGCATAACATTAAAACAAGGAAAAACTGCAATTGGCGACGGACTAAGCCTAGGAATCGACATGGCAACATCAATCCCAAACAAGAAAAAAGTCGTAATCCTTCTAAGTGACGGAGTAAGCAATGCCGGAGTAATATCCCCAGCCGAAGCAATTCTCTTCGCCAGAAACAACAAAATACAAGTATACGCAATAGGACTAGGTTCCAACGAGCCAGTAATTCTAGGTTACGATTGGTTCGGAAACCCACAATATAGCGAACTAGACGAAGCGACGCTTGCATCAATAGCACAAGAGACTGGAGGAAAATATTTCAAATCCGTAGATCCAAAAACACTAAATGAAATTTACACCAATATCAGCGACGACATAGAGAGAGAGAAAGAACAAACGAATATCAAAGACTGGTTCTTCACACTCGCACTAATCCTAACCCTAATCCAACTCTATCTCAGATATGGAGGAAAACGAATCATCAGTTAAAATGAAAACAACAGAAATTCTACTAACAATTTTCTTCCTGACAAACTTATCCCTAGCATTAGCAGCAACGGAAGATATAACTTTCACTCTAGACCAAAAAGAATATTATTTCAAAACAGGAGAAAACGCGAACATAAACTTAGCAACAGAAAACACCTATTCAAAAAACATCACAGGGAAACTCTCAACCACGATGACTCAAGGAACAAATCAGCAATCCACAACTTCTTCAAATTCAATGCCAATAACAATACAGCAAGGAAAAACCCAACTTGGAATAAATTTTGGAACATCAAGCACTCAGGCTATATGGAAAACAAAACTATCATTCGAATATTTTGAAAAAGAAAACCGGGCAATCAATATGAATGAAATAACAATCTATTTCGTAGAAGAAGAATCTGAAAAACAAAACGAACAAAATCAGCAACAATCTTCATCAGAACAACAACAAAGCGAACAACAAAAACAGCTCCAGGAACAAATGGATCAAATGCAACAACAAGAACAACAAACCTCTCAAAAATTATCAAACTCTCAAAAGCCTCAAGATAGTTCGGCATTAAAAAAACAGATGCAACAACAGGCCCAGGAACAACAACAGGCCCAGGAAGAATTCAAAAAAACCTTAGAACAAAACCAACAACTACAAGAAGAACATCAAAAAATGCTAGACAAAGGATATGAGCTAAAAGACATGGAAATGAATCCAACTGAAAATAATTCTGGAGATTTTAAAATGAATTACAAAAAAGAAAATGGAAACCAAGCTCAAATTTCTGGAGAAATGGAAAACAATAAACTAAAAAACCTTCAAACGGTCTCAGAAGAAGAAAAACAAGAAGCACTAAATAAGCTAAAAGAGAACAAAGAATTCCAAGATATTCAAAAAAAACTACAGAATAAAAACTTTCAAAACAACGACATCAAGATAGAAAAAGACCAAAACGAAACAACAATAGAAATGAAGTATACTTCCGATAAAAACCAAACCGCAACAATAACGGCAAAAATTGAAAACCAAGCAGTCCAAGACATAAAACTAGAAAAAGACAATTCCTTCAATTTATGGTACTGGATAATCATTCTAACCCTATTAACAGCAACGACGTATTTTCTATACACGAAATACAAGCCAAAACCAATTCTTCAATTAATTCCTCAACCAAAAAAAGAAAAACCTTTCAACTACAAAAAAACAGCAAAACAACTCCTAACAAAATCAAAAAAACTTTTCCAAGAAAAAAAATACAAAGACGCATACGAAAAAAACGCTCAAGCAATAAGGCTATTCCTAAGCTACAAAAACAACCTCAAAAAAGAAACAACCAACGACGAGATAATCAAACACCTCAAAATTAAAAATCAAAACACAAAAAAACTAAAAGAATGTTTCGACATATGTAGCCTAGTAGAATTCGCAAAATATTCTCCCAACTCCAAAGACTTCAACAAAATAACAACCTTCGCAGAAACCTTAATTAAATAACTTCTCAAAATTCTCCCAAACCTTCCCAGCAACTTGCGTCACACTCAACCCCTTAATCCTAGCAATCTCTTCCAAAGTAACCATAACATTAACCGGCTCATTCCTCGTGCCAACAACAGGAGAAAGATAAGCCCCATCAGTCTCAGTCAACAACAATTCAATCGGAACCATCTCAACCAACATCTTAAAATGCTCAAGCCTCATAATCACAGCCGGCACACTAAACGACCAACCATTCTCAACACATCTCCGAATCAAAGCCTTCTTCCCATTAAAACAATGCATAACAACTTTTTTCATATTCAACTCCTCCAAAATCTCAATAGCATCCGCCTCAGCCTTCCTAGAATGAATAACAACAACTTTATCCAACTTTATCGCCAATTTTAAACACTTCCGAAAAACTTCTTTCTGCTTCTCCCTCATCTTCTCAGTCTGAAACTCCTTAAAATTATAATCCAACCCAATCTCCCCAACACACACACAATCACTCTTATGCGCCTCAATCCAAGCCAATTCCTCATCAACATCAAACTCTTCCAATTCTCTCAATAACTCATTACTCTCCCCAGACTCAACCTCAGCAGCCAAAGCATCCGTCGGATAAATCCCAAACGCAGCCCTAACAACATCATACTTCCTCGCCAATTCCAAACTAACCCGATTAGTCTCCTTATTCACACCACTAGTCACAATAACCTCTCCGCCCTTCTCCTGAAACCGCTCCAACACCTCATCCAAATCCTCATCAAACCTAGAATCATTCAAATGACAATGCACATCTATTAATTTCATAAAAAATCAAATACCCTCTATATTAAAACACTTACGACTCACTTACAAAATATCTTCTTAGACTAGATTCAAGTTCAGCAGGAAGATTATTTTTTTTCTTCGAAGGAGCATAATAGATAGAACCTCCAATATTCTCTATCCCTCCCTCTAAATCTCTTTCAGAATCAAGAACAATCCCAACTCCCTGAGTAGAATTAAAAATATATCCTCTCACTCCACAAGAACTCCCCCCTACACACGGAACACAAACATCAAAGGTTTCATAAAAACCATTAAATCCAACAACAATTTTTTCAGAAGCATCTAAATTTATATTAACTCCCGCCTCTCCAGCAGCTTTAACTAGGCCATCATGTCCCTTATTCCAAACATTAGACAAATCACCATCCTCGCCAGAAATAAAAAATTTTCTATGTTTGACCACACATTCTTTATCCATCTCCAAAAAAAAACACTGCCAATTAAAAGCAACTGTATACCCAAACATATATATTTAACAACAACTCTAAACTCTAATGATACAATATTTGGTCCTCCTCCTAGCAATCCCACTCGGAATAATCCTAGCCAAAACAACCCAGGACGAAAAAAACATCTACACAAAGCCCCAATACTTCCCCACCCTAAAAAAAATCCTCCTAATCTTAATCGCAGTCTTTATATCCCAAAACCAACAAATTTTCCTAACCTTAACCTTCCTCCTAATAACAATCCACACCTGGCAAAAAATTTAACCCATCATCTCTCTTTCCATAATAAATTTTAAAATGGAATAGGTCACATCTAAATTATCATTTGTCAAACAATACTTAAATTCACCAGCAACAGCACACTCATTTCTAGAATTCTCAAGCCTTATTTCCAAATCTTTATCACTCATTTCACCTCTATTACGAATCCTTCGAACAAGTTCCCTTTGATTAGGCGGCAAAATAAAAATAGAACATAATTTATCATAATCGATATTTTCTCTAATCTGAAAATAACCCTGAACATCTAAAACCAATAAAGGAAATAACCCTTCTTTCATAGCATCAAACAATGGAGCCTTTAATTCTCCATAAAAATTCTCATGAACATTAGCCCACTCTAGATACTCTCCATCTTCAATATTAGCCTCAAATTCAGAAACCGTAATAAAATTATAATCCAAACCGTCAATCTCCCCCGAACGCATTCCCCTAGTGGTATCCGAAATAGAATTATAAAAAATACCGGGTTTGTCCTTAAACAACATTCTCTCAAGTGTAGTCTTACCCGCACCAGAAGGCGCACTAATCACAAAAAACTTCCCTTCTTTATTCTCCATGCAAAGAACAGCAATAACTCATTTAAATCAATTAGTATAATGCATCATATAATACATTCAAACATACGCAACCAAAAACTTCTTAACTCCAAATTTTCTTCCCCATTCATGACACTATACCTAATAGGAACCGGAATGACAAAAGAATCTCTCCCAGCAGACGCCCTAAAAATCCTAAAACAAGCCGACAAAATCTACCTAGAAAACTACACTGTAAATTTCCCATATCCCAAAAGTGATTTAGAAAAAATATACAAAATAAAAATTCAAGAATTAGACAGGCAAAAAGTAGAGAACGAATCCATCCTAGAAGAAGCAAAAGAAAAACAAATAGCCCTCCTAGTCTACGGAGATGCACTCTCAGCCACAACCCACATGCAATTAATCCTAGAATGCAAAAAACAATCTATTCCATACAGGATATATCACAACGCTTCCATCATGACCTCTGTAGCAGAAACCGGACTCTCTCTCTACAAATTCGGGAAAACAACTTCAATGCCAAACTGGTCCGAACATACAAATAAACCAATTTCATTCGCAACCTACATTAAAGAAAATAATTCAATAAAAGCCCACACCCTAATCTTAACAGATATAGGCCTAGAAATATCTCCAGCGATTCAGCAATTAAAAAAATCTTCAGAACACGAAAGCCTAGAATTACCAAAAAAAATAATAGCAATCTCCCACGCGGGAACTCCTTCTCAAAAAATATTCTACGACACGCCAGAAAACTTATCTAATCAAAATATAAATATGCCTTTCTGCCTAATCATCCCAAATAATCTAAGCCATATAGAAGAAGAAGTTTTAAAAAAACTAAAATCTTAAACGACATAGGAATATGAATATCTCATATAATACAAAAATAGGTGCAACAATTGGATTATTTATTGGAGCAATATTTAGCTCATTTACAACACCCTGGATAAAATGTTATGACTGTTCTTTGGAACTTATAATATTTGCAATAGTATTCACAGCAGCCTCAACAATATTTTTTGGATTTATAGGGTCCTCAATTAAAAAATAAAAAAATTAATCCTTAACCAAAACTATTAAATACACATCTTCATAATTAATAATATGACAAAAACAACTTCAACAGTCATCACAATTCTTTAGTAGCCGAGCCGCTACCAAAATCTTAAATACATAAAATTTAACTTAAAACTATATGACATCAAACATACAAGAAACCGAAGAAGCAATCTCAAAGTACTGGAAAGAAAATAAAACCTTCGAAGCCTCCTTAGAAAAAACAAAACTAGGCAAACCCTACATCTTCTACGACGGCCCACCTTTTGTAACGGGCCTCCCGCATTACGGACACCTCTTAGCTTCAACAATCAAAGACGTGTATCCAAGATTCTTCACGATGACAGGTCACCACGTTAAACGAACATGGGGCTGGGACTGCCACGGCCTACCAGTAGAGTCTACAGTAGAAAAAGACTTAGGATTAAAATCTAAAGATGAAATAGTAAAAATGGGAGTCAAAAAATTCAACGACCACTGCAGAGCAAAAGTCGGACTTTACGATAAGGAATGGCGAAAATACATAGAAAAAGTAGGAAGATGGGTTAGCTGGGAAGACGGCTATAAAACAATGGACACAAATTACATCGAGTCCGTATGGTGGGCATTCAAGCAACTCTACAAAAAAGACTACCTATACGAAGGAGAAAAAATCCTAATGTACTGCCCCAGATGCGCAACCCCTTTAGCAAAATCAGAAATCGCAATGGACAACTCCTACAAAACAATCAAAGAACTAACAATAACCGTAAAATTCAAAATAAAAGAAAAAGAAAACACCTACGCAATAGCCTGGACAACAACACCATGGACTCTTCCCAGCAACCTAGCACTAACAGTAAACCCAGATCTAACATATTCCTATGTCAAGGACAAATCAGACAAAAACACATACCTAATGGCAAAAGACCTAATAGAAAAATTCTACAAATCCACGAGTGATTATGAAATTTCAAAAGAAGTCAAAGGGTCTGAACTAGAAAACCTAGAATATGAACCACTCTTCCCATATTTCAAAGACAATCCAAATTCATTCAAAATTTTAACAGCCGACTTCGTAACCGCAACCGAAGGAACCGGAATCGTCCACACAGCCCCAGCATTCGGAGAAGAAGATAACGCTATCTGCAGAAAATACAAGATACCAATGGTACAACCCGTCGACGAAACAGGACACTTTACAAGTGAAGTCAGCGACTACGAAGGACAATTAGTCTACGACGCAAGCAAACAAATAGTAATCGACCTAAAAACTGCCGGTAAGGCAATCATGTCAAGAAAAATGGAACACGAATACCCGTTCTGTTATAGATGCGACACAAAACTAATGTACCGAGCACTGCCCGCATGGTTCGTAGACATACAAAAAGTCAAAAAAAGATTTCTGAGTCTTAACCTCGACGTCAACTGGTTCCCTTCTCACCTAAAAGAAGGTCAAATGCAACACAACATAACAACAGCCCCAGACTGGAACATAACAAGAAATCGATACTGGGCAACAGCAATACCAATATGGAAATCAAAATCAGGAAAAATTAAGGTCTTAGGTTCAATAGAAGAACTAAAAAAATACGCAATAGATTTGCCGAAAGGAAAAATCGATTTACACAAAGATTTCCTAGACCCAGTCAAGCTAAAAATCGATGAGGAAGAATACACAAGAATACCCGAAGTATTAGACTGCTGGTTCGAATCAGGCGCAATGTCATTCGCACAATTCCACTATCCATTCGAAAACAAAGAATTCTTCGACAAAAATTTCCCAGCACAGTTCATTACAGAGTATATCGGACAAACTAGGGCTTGGTTCTACTACATGATGGCCCTGTCAACAATCCTCTTCGACAAAATGCCTTTCGAAAACGTCCTAACAACAGGAATAATCCTAGCAGAAGACGGCAAGAAAATGTCAAAATCCCTAAACAACTACCCAGACCCACTAAAAATGATAAACCAATATGGAGCAGACACATTCAGATTCTACATGCTACAGTCCCCTCTAATGACAGCAGAAAACTTCAGCTTCTCAGAATCCGGCCTTCGAGAAACCTACAAAAAAATCACAGTCCTACTCTACAACTCCGCTCGATTTTACACCGAATACAAAACCGAAGAAGACAAAAACTTCTCACCCTCAGAAAATATCCTAGACTGCTGGATCATTTCAAGAACAGAAGAGCTAAACAAAGTCGTACAAGAAAACCTAGAAAAATACAACACAATAAAGGCATGCGCCGTCACTAAAAAATATATCGAAGACCTATCAACCTGGTACATAAGAAATTCTAGAAACCGATTCAACGACGACGACAAAGACGCAAGAAAAACAACTTATTACGTCCTAAACAAACTCTCAAAAATACTAGCACCACTAATTCCCTTCGTAACAGAAAAAATATATCAAGATATCAACGACAATAACGACTCTGTCCACCTACAAGATTATCCAAAAGCAAACGAATCTCTAATAAACAAAGAACTGGAAAACGAAATGAAACTAGCAAGGCAAATAGTTTCCCAGGGACTAAGAGAAAGAGATAAGGCACAAATAGGAATAAAATGGCCCCTTCCTAGCTTAAAAATAAAATATTACAAAAAATTTAGTAAAGAATTAAATCAAATCATAATAGAAGAACTAAATATCAAAAAGTTAGAATATACAGAAGCCCATGAAAAAGATTGGGAAGTCAAACTAGACACAAACCAAACTCCAGAGCTCGAAGCTGAAGGATATGCTAGAGAAATATCAAGAAAAATTCAAGCAACAAGAAAAGAAGCCAGCCTCGTAAAATCCGATTCAATAGAATTAGAGATAATCTCTGACTTCAATGAAATACTAAAATCCCAGATAAACTTGATAAAAGAAAAAGTCGGAGCAAACACTATCTCCTTAGACAAAACTCAGAAAAAATTTAATCACTCCAAAGAAGGTAAAATCAAAAATAAAACCTTCAAAATACAATTCAACAAGTTATAATACCGACGACAAAATAATTTTTCACCCCTTAATTCCTAGACAATACGAAGAAACATTTAAATACTACTTGAGGTTACAACATACATGATAGTTAAAGAGGAGTTCTTAAGCAGACTCAGGAAAATCTTCGACCTGAACTTATACGAAGTAAAGGTTTGGATTGCCCTTCTGTCTAGAGGAACTTCAACAGCAGGAGAATTGTCCTCAATCTCCGACGTGCCACGATCCAGAACCTACGACATCTTAGAGTCTCTAGAAAAAAAAGGTTTCATCGTCATGAAACTAGGAAAACCAATAAAATTCATCGCACTAAAACCAGAAGAAGTAATTGAAAGAGTAAAAAAGAATTTAATAGTAAACGCAAAGGAAAAATCAAAAAGACTCGAAAAATTAAAAAAGGACGAGGTATTAGAAGAATTAACTACCTTATTCTCTGATGGAGTAAAATACATCGAACCAACAGAACTCTCTGGAGCACTAAAATCAAGACAAAACATCTACAATCATCTAGACATGCTAGTTAGAGAAGCTCAAGAATCAATTACACTAGTAACAACCGCTGACGGTCTATCTAGAAAATTAGAAGTTTTGCTTCCATCTCTAGAAAAAGCAAAGAAAAGAGGAGTAAAAATAAGAATAGCTGCACCAATAAACTCAGAAAACAAAAATATTGCAAAAGATTTTGCAAAAGTAGGAGAAATCAAAAACGCTCAAGGTTTAGCTGCAAGATTTATGTTAGTAGATGGAGAACAATTAATGTTCATGCTTCTAAATGATGAAGAGGTCCATCCAACATACGACATCGGTATTTGGCTAAACACGGAATTCTTTGCACAAGCACTAGAAAGTTTATTTGAAGCCGCCTGGAAAAATTTCAAACCTGTGAAATAAATATTAGAAATAATTTTCAAAATTTTATAAATATATTATCTACATCTCTTCTAACTTCTCAATCCCAAGCATATCCAAACTTTTCCCCATAACATTCCGAAACGCCCTCACTAATTCCAAACGAAAACCCTCACTCTCTGAACCAAGCACAGGGCAAGCATGATAAAATTCATTAAAATTCTGCGCCAACTCAAAACAATAATTCGCAATCAAATTCGGAGCCAACCCATTATAAGCACTACCAACAACATCCTCAAACAAATCAATCTTCTTTAACAATTCAATCTCACTTTCTTCCAAAGTCTTAATCTCAAACTTAGCCTTACTCTTAACCTTCCTAATAATAGAACTAGCTCTCGCATAACTATATAACAAATAAGGCCCAGTATCGCCCTCAAAACTAAGAGCCCTCGAAGCATCAAAAATAATTCTTTTATGAATATCAACTTTAAGCAACGCATACTTAATAGCAGCCAAGGCAATTTTCAAGGCTCTCTCCTCCAAATCGTCAATCTTATCACTAGCCCGATCCAAAATCCCCTTCTTCGCAATTTTAACAGTTTCCTCAATCAAATCATCCGCACCAACAGCCGTCCCCTCTCGAGAACTCATCTTCCCCGACGGCAAACTAACCATCCCATAACTCAAATGCCTCCAATCTTTCTTAAAACCAAGCTTCTCCAAAACACTAAACAAAACCTTAAAATGATATTCCTGATCACTCCCAACAACATAATAAGAACTATCCAAATCAAAATCCTTAATCTTCTTCTCAGCCAAAAACAAATCCTGAGTAATATAAACCGAAGTCCCATCTCCTCTCAAAAAAACCTTTTCACCCAAGCTTTCCGAAACTAAATCAATTACGACTGCATCATCCTTCTTGGAAAAAACGCCATCCCTAAGCCCACTCTCAACTAACTCCCGACCCTCCTTGTATATCTCACTCTCATAATAACTCTTATCAGCCTCACACAACCCAAACTTAGAAAATGTTTCATTCATACCCTCATAAACCCATTCATTCAACTTTTTCCAAAGCTCCAAAGTTTTCTCATCACCAGCCTCCCATAGCCTCAACTTTTCCTTAGCATCTTCTTCCAAATCAGGATTCGCCTTGGACTCCTTACTAAACTTAACATACAAATCTCCAACAAATTTATCACCCTTAACCCCCAAATCTTTCGGACTTTTACCCTTTCCAAACTTCTCATAACCAATCATGGCCTTACTAATCAAAATCCCTCTATCATTAAACAGATTCAAACGAAAAACTTCAGCTCCCGCATTCTTAGTAATATTTGAAACAGCTTCTCCAATAGCCATATTCCTTAAATGCCCAACATGCAAAGTTTTGTTAGTATTAGGACTAGGATATTCCACACCAACTTTCTTCCCTTTCCCCAACTTTAAAACACCAAAATTCTTCTTCTTAACTACCTTCAAAACCTCTCCGGCAAAAACCTTCTTATCTACAAAAAAATTAACATAAGCCCCTCTAACCTCAACCCTCTCAATCTCCTCAGGCAAAGCATTCTCAAACTTACAAAGCAAACACCCAGCAGCCTCAATAGGATTCTTCCTCATCTGCTTAGCTAACCCAAAACAAGGAAACGCAAAATCCCCCATCTCACTCTTAGGCGGAACCTCAACCAAATTAGAAACCCTTCCCTTATCCATCCCAATCGTCTTCGAAATCACATCAACAACAACATTCTTCATAAAATAACCCAGAATCTAAGATTTATTAATCTTTAGTAATTTCCAGTATGATGCGTCAAATGAGACTGACCCTTAGCCTCAACCAACATCTTTTCTAACAAATCCAAATCCTCTACAAACGGCATACGATACATCTCATGGGTTTCCCAAATAAATTCATCATCTTCCTTACTCAAATAAATAGCAATATCCAAATGCATATTCCCTCCAAAATCATAACATCTCTCAATCTCCGCCCAAACCCTATCGTAAGTAATATCAGGATTCTCTTTTGTTCCATGATCATACCTATCATAAGAAAACTCAACACCTCCACAAAACATCAATTTCTCAGCTAAATTCATGAGATAATATCTTCTATTTAATTTATAACAATTTATATACTAAAATTAAACACATAATATTTTTCAACGCTACTTTCATAGCAGGCAAATTCGAAGCGCAAAAAATTTCGATATGCACAAGCGTACATGAGAAATTTTTTGCCAAGAAGTTGTCGCTAGAAAACAGCCCACTTACCCCTAGCCTTCTGCTCTCGATCCAAAACACTCCCCCGCTTATTAATCCGCGGCCTCCCACTCTCCTTATCTTTCCTCAGCGTAACATCCAAACCTTTCAACAACTCACTAACCCCTTCCTCAAACTCCCTAATCTCAGAACTGTTCCCACAAACCCCAGGCTCCCCATCAAAATTAATAACGCTATCCGCCAAATACGAAACAACCAACAAATCATGATCCACAACAAACGCTGTCTTCCCTTTCTCAATCATCAAATCTTTAATCGCCTTAGCAACCGAAATCCTCTCCTCAACATCGAGATATGCCGAAGGCTCATCAATCAAATAAACATCCGCATCCCGAGCCAAACACCGAGCAACCTCAAACCTTTGCAACTCACCACCAGACAAGTTACAAACTTTTTTCCCTTCCAAAACTCCCAAATTAAAAACACCTCTGAGCTTCTTATTTATCTTCTCCCTAAAACAAACATCCCTAACCAAATCATCACTCTTCCCTTCCAAATACTGCTTCTTATAAGAAACATCAAGCTTCAAGTCCAACTTCCCCTCGCTAGTCCCCAACTCCCCAGCAAGCGCCTTAACAAAAGTAGTCTTCCCTGTCCCATTTTTACCAAGTATACCAACAACATGATTCTCTCTAATACTCCCACCCTTAACATTTAACTTAAAATTCTCACCAAAAGCCAAAATAAAATCCGGCCATTTAGCAATTTGGACACCAGAAACAGAAGCATTCTTTGTAAAATTAAAACTCAAAGCCTTATCTCTTATCTTCATATTTTCCTCCTTCAAAAAACCCTCCAAATAAGCATTAACTCCAACTTTCGAACTCTTAACTCCACTAACAATCCCAAAAGCCCCCTGCCCTCCATAAAACACATTTACAAAATCCGTCAAATAATCCAAAATCAACAAATCATGCTCAACAACAATCAACGTATTATCTTTAGACAATTCTATCAAAAAATCACTCACTCTAATTCTTTCTCCGATATCTAAAAACGCCAACGGCTCATCAAAAAAGTATATATCACTCTTTCCCAAACTAGCAGCCAAAATCGCAATCCTCTGCAACTCACCACCAGACAACTTATCCATCCTATTCCCCAAAACCTGACGAACTCCCAAAACCTCGGCTAACCTTTCTATCTCTTCCACAGAACCACGCTTCTTCAACAAATCCAAAACCCCAATATCAACAGCCAAATCAGACAAATTCTGCGGCTTATACGAAATCTTCTTATCCTTCAAAGAATCAAAATATCTCAAAATCTCATTTCCTTTAAAAAACTCCTTTACATCATCAGTACCAACATCCTTCTTACCCAAATTCATCTCCTCAGTACCAGACAAAATCTTAACAACAGTCGACTTCCCAATTCCATTCCGTCCCAGCAACCCCAAAACTGATCCCTCTTTAGGAACAGGCAACCCATACAAGGCAAACCCATTCTCCCCATAACGATGCACAATATCCTTTTCACTAACCGATGGCAAATTTACTACACTCAAAGCTCCAAGCGGACACCGCTTCACGCAAATCGAACACCCAACACAAGTATGCTCATCAATAACACACTTACTCCCAATAACAACGCAAGTATCCAATTCCTTCTTCTCAACCGGACAATACTTCTTACACTCGTTCCCACAAACCGCAGGCTTACACTTTTCCCTATCAACAATAGCTAACTTCATAAGAATACCTAGAAAAAATTAGTTTTAAACCTAACCAAAAAACATAAAACCCGAAATCCCAACATAACAAGATGACAATCAAATTCTGCCCGAAATGCGAAAACCTCCTAACAACTACAACAATAGGCAATAAGCAACACCTGATCTGCAAAAAATGCAAGATAATTACAAAAAAAGAAAACAGTGAAACAATCCTAATAACCGAAAAAATTCCAAAAACAAAAATAGGAACCGGAATAGCAAAAAAAGACTTCTCGGGTCACAACTTCAAGTGCAAAAAATGCGAAAACGACAAATGCGAAATAACAGACCTAGGAATGATGTTCGGAGACGAAGACTGGATATACCTCCTAAAATGCACAAAATGCGACCACGCAGAAAGAATAGGAGATTGGTGCTAAAAACTAACAATTACTTACACTTCGTACCACATTCTGAGCAAAACTTCGCACCCGCCTCAATAGGCCAACCACACTCACACTTCCTCGCCTTCTCACTCCGCTTCTCAATCACCGCCTCATAATCGCTCCGCCCACTAAGCATCTTCCCCATAATTCCAGCTATCTTCTTCTGCTCATCTTCATCTTCCTGATATCGAGTCAAATCAAATCCTTCCATTTTTGTTTACTACAAATTACTTTTTATAAAACTTACCAAAATCCAAAAAAAGAAAAATGGGAGCTCTCGCCCCCAAAATTGAAACACGCTCCCAAGTTATTTCACCTACCTCATCATTCGATTCATCATGTGCATTCGAAGCTCCACAGAATCAATCCCATGAACTCGAAATACATACCTCATCATCCTAGTCATAACATCCGACTTAGTCTTCCCACAACTAACAAAGTCGTCATCAATCCCAAGATCCCTACATGACAAACTATATCTTCTAGCCATACTCATCTTAAATTTCCCCCCCCTTATAGCTAAATATATAATCAAAGTCCTCTTCAAAATTCCTAGCGAAATTGAGCTCTCGTAAAACATTAGTCGCAGCAAAAACAAAACAGTAAGAGCAAACGCTTAAATGTTCTTTTCCGCAAGTAACACAAGTTTCGGTATTAGGATTATTCTGAGGTAACTTTTTCTTAATATGGGCTCTAACAATCTGGCTCTCAATAGTACTCATTCCCTGACTAGTCAACCACATATCAACATGCTTAAGATAACACTCAGCACCCATAGGGTTCGTAATCGGCTGTAAACAAACAGCACAGTCTCCGTCATTCAAAGACATATCCATTTCCATTCAAATCATCACCTCCTTTTCGCATATTTTTTTGTTTTCCATCATATTCACCTTTCTCTCAAAAGTTAATACTATAAGGGTCATTTTTTATATAAAGAAGTGTAGTATTTTTATAGACAACTTTCAATTTACAAAAAAAGTGAAGCTTTTTTCCAGACAAAATACTTCAAAAAAAACTGTAGCTTTTTTCCAGACAACACTTTTAACACGCAATATGCCCTTAGAGTACCTGAATATACTAAAATATGCACAAAAGATACCAGCCAAAACTAAGCAGCCCTAGAATAACCCCAAAGAATCTCGAAATAACTCCTATACGACTCCGCAACCTCTTCAGCATCAATCTCTATAATAGAAACGATATCCCCAAAAACAATAATAAAAACCTTATCCCCACAAATAATCGTAGCCACATTAAACTGATTCTGTCTCTGTTCATACCTAACCTCTACACGATCCTTCTCCCCAAGCGCAACAACATTATCATCAAACGCATCCCTTGCATAAATATTCCTAATCGAAATCCCTTTCTCAATTCTCTTACTGTGAAAATCTTCCAAAAAACCCTCTCCAAGTTTCTCCCTCAAACCCTTAGGAATCCCATAAATAGTTATCGGCTTCTCATCTTCAAGAAGTCCCATCAAAACACTCCTAAAAGCAAAAACTCCCTGAGAAATAGAAACATTACCCCTATTCACTCGCCTAGCAGAATATTGCTGCAACTCCGGCATAATCGAATCAATCTCTCTACCTTTCTGAACAACATACTCCTTTATTCTAATCGGATCCAACGCCTGAAAAAGTTTCTTCTTCCCTTCAGTTCTCTCACTCACAAATCCTTTCTCCATCAAAATTCTCAAAGAATCATAAACATTAGACCTATGAATCTCAGTCCTCTTAGAAATATCCAAAGCCGAAGAAGAATCTTTCTTTATTAAATCCATAAATATCTTAACTTCATTCTTATTCAGCCCAATGGACTTCAAAACGCCAATAATTCTCTCTGTCATTACAATTACCTATAATTTCACAGTAAATCAGAAATATATAACTATCGGTCACGCCGAAAACTCCAATATACCAAGGTTTACCCGAATATACTATAAAGATACCAGAATATACCATATATTTTATAAATCAAATCAACTTTTCCTTAATATGAAACAAACATGTAACCTATGCAAAAAAGAAATCAAAACAACATTCCTAGATAAACTAGAAGGAACTATAACCAAAACCGGAGAAGGCGAAACCTCCAAAATACATTATATCTGCTCATCCTGCCAAAAAGAACACAAAGATTCTATTAAAGAGAAATTATCCTAAAAACCAAATCTAGCAGGATTCAATATCCCATAAATAATCCAAACAACAAATACCAACTCTGCTAATATAATCAGCACCTTTAACCATACTTTCTTTATACTCAACGCAAACACAAAAAGAGAAATCAAAAAAAATAAAATACTCCCAATAAAAACATAAATCATCCCTGCCGCCGTATAGTTTGCCAATTGAAGTATGCCTATCGAAACTACTACCAAAACCACACCAATAATTGTCCACAATAAACTCTTTTTCACACTTTCACAAACAACCCATGATATATAAAATTATCTAAAGCCTACGGCCGGGATCAAACCGACCACCTCATCATTACGAGTGATGCGCTCTATCAACTGAGCTACGTAGGCATAACAAAAAACAAACAAATCCATTAATAAAGTTTAGGCTCAACTTCTACCACAACCACAACTTCCGCTAACCTTTGCTCCGCATTCCAAGTTGCCACAAGTATTTCCAGCGCTACATCCACCGCCGCAAGAAGCAATCGTTTTAACTTCCTCTACAACAGGCTCATCAACAAACGAATCAGCCACAGCAAAACCAGCCACAGCCAACAGCCCCACGACAACAACCATTATCCAAATATTCATATTATATCCTCCATTTAGTTAAACAAACAAAGAATATATTTATTATAATCACTTCGCGGAAACTAGTTTCAGTTATCTATTTACCTTTAATCTCTCTAAAAATCAACAAAACCAAAACACCAATCAAAAAACCAAGCCCCAGAATAATCAAATAAACATAAGGAACCTCTCCCAAATAGGCAAAAGCAACAGCAAACGGAATAACTCCAACTCCAGTAGCCAAGGTATACTTCCAAAAATCAATCTTACTAAACAAACCCAAACCATAACTCAAAACATCAACCGGCACAACCATCCTCAAAAAAACAACACTCCAAAAATTATTTCCTATACTTATTTTCTCCTCAAACTTATAAACGTCCTCTAAAGGAATAAGTCTCTTAATAATCGGAACCCCAAACTTCCGAGCCAACACAAACGCAATAACACCACCAAGAGTCCAACCCAAAACCGTCAAAAAAACAGCCATCCAAAATCCCCACAACCCAACAGCAACAACAATAAACGGCAAAGCGCTAACCGGAGCAAAAACAGTGGCAGTAATTTTCAACAAAACATAAATCACCATTCCCAATACCCCATTAACCATCAACCCCTCAAAAAAACCAAGCTTCGTCTGAATAAAATACGAAAACAAAACAAACAAAAATACAACAATTACAACCCAAAAAAAAGCCCACAACTTCAACTTCGAACTACTCTTCATTGTACCAAAACCAAAATATTATTCATACCACGCCTCTTTCTCTCAATAAAACCCTTCGCCTCCAACCTATCCGCTAACCTCGTCATCTTAACCTTCCCGCACTCCAACTCCTCCATCACACTCTTTTGAAAAAACGCCCCATTCTCTCGCTGCAAAATCTTGAGCACCATTCTTTCGTCCTCACCCAAACCACTCAAATTCAACCTCTTCTTCCGAACTTTCTTCACAACTTTTTTAATCACAATCTTCTCACTTTCCTTACTAAAAATCAAAAACAACCCAATAACCAAAACCAACCCAGCAATAATAAGACTAAGGCCAGTCTGGACCCTAATCGTATCATGCATAGTACAAGTCGCCCCATGGTCACAGCTATCATCCACAATATCCTTCAACCCAGAATTAAACAACAACACAATCGCAACTATAACAATTGATATCCCAACAATCAGAAATCCTACATTCTTGTTTTTCATAATGTGGGAAGGAGGATTCGAACCCCCGTAAGCAAAGATGCTACTGGATCTTAAGTCCAGCCCGTTTGGCCACTCCGGCATTCCCACGTAAAAATAGGCAACTAAATAAGATTATAAAATTATCGGAGTGGATAATTTACATATTAAAAACAATAGCGGGGACGGGATTTGAACCACGTGACCTTGAGGTTATGGGCCTCACGAGCTGACCAGACTGCTCCACCCCGCTATAAATCAACCTATCTCAAAACCATTATAAAGCTTTCTCTTCTATAAAACTTAATGACAAAACTCCTAGGAATCGACGATGCAGGAAGAGGCCCCGTAATCGGCCCAATGACCCTAGCAGGCGTAATAATAAACGAAAAAGAAGAATCAGATATTAGAGCACTAAACGCAAAAGACTCTAAACTCCTAACTCCCCTTCAAAGAAAAACAATAGCTGAAAAACTCCGTCCAAATTTCACACATCATATAGTAACCTCCTCCCCAAAACAAATAGACGATTCAACCAATCTAAACTACCTAGAAGCAATAAAAACCGCCGAAATAATAAATCATCTAACAAAAGATCTAACCGAAAAAACAACAGCCATAGTAGACTGCCCTTCAGTAAATATAGAATCCTGGTCAAACGACGTCCAAAAGCTCCTAAAAAAACCAGAAAATATAATTCTCCAATGCGAACACAAAGCAGACCGAGACTATCCAATAGTCGGAGCCGCATCAATACTAGCAAAAGAAAAAAGAGGGGAAGAAATAAAAAAACTAAAAGCTACTTTCCAAATAGAATTTGGCTCAGGCTATCCCGCCGACCCAAGAACAAAAAAATTCATTCAAGAAAATTTCGATAATGAAAAATACGCACCTATAATAAGATTTTCTTGGAACACAGTAAAAAAACTCTTCAAGGCAAAAAACTCAGGGCAAAAAAAACTCTTCTAACTCTCCAACAATTCTTAAAAACCCCAATCCCTTTCCCAATCAATGACCCACATAAAAAAGATGACAATTACAGGATTCAAATCCTTCGCAAGAAAAACCGAAATCCCACTAAACAACTCAATGAACGTAATTGTAGGACCAAACGGATCCGGGAAGTCCAACATAACAGACGCTCTCTGCTTCGTGCTTGGCCGACTCTCGATCAAATCAATAAGAGCCGCAAAAGCCGCAAACCTCCTCTTCTCAGGAAACAAAACATATAAGGGTTCTCAAGAAGCATCTGTGGCTCTAACCTTCGACAACTCCGACTCCACCTTCGCAATAGATTCTAATGAAATCACAATAAAACGAACCGTAAAAAAATCCGGACAATCCGTCTACAGGATAAACGACAAAACAAAAACACGTCAAGATATCCTAGAACTCTTAGCACAGGCCGGAATCGACCCAAATGGATTCAACATAGTCCTCCAAGGAGAAATCCAATCCCTAGTAAAGGCAACCCCAGAAGAAAGAAGAAAAATAATAGAGGAAGTAGCAGGAATCTCAATTTACGAAACAAGAAAACAAAAATCACTAAAGGAATTAGGCAAAACAGAAGAAAAACTAAAAGAAATCTCAGGTATACTCAGGGAACGAAGCTCTTATTTGAAAAATTTAAACAAAGAAAGAGAAGAAGCAATATCCTATCAAAAACTAGAAACAACAATTAAAAGATGTAAAAAAACCCTTTTATCAAAAACGAAAAAAATAAAGGGAATTGAAATAGAAAAAATAGAAAAAATAATATCGGAGCACGAAGAGCAAATATTAAAATTCAAAAAACAAATAACCGAGAAGAATTTCAAAATAGAAGAATTTCAAAGCAAAGTCTTAGTAATCAACAAACAAATTCAATCTTCCACAAGTGACGAGCAAGAAGTTCTTCACAGAGAAATATCAGACCTAAAAGCAGAGTTGGCAGGACTAGATGTAAGACGTGAAAACTTCGATAACAGAATGATTCAAGGAGAAACAAAAACAACCTCACTAAAAGAAAAAATCGAAAAACTAGAACTAGAAATATCAAAAATCCAAACTCAATCTCCTGAAATAAAAAAACAGCAAGAACAACAAAAAATATTACAAGAAAAATTCGACATATTAGAAAAACAACGACGTAAATTCTATCAAATAAAATCCGAACTCTCAACTCTAGAAAACCAAAAAACAGCAAAAGAAAAAATCATAATAGAAACAGAAAAAGAATCCCAATTAATAGAACAAACAATAACTTCTCTCTTCAACGAAATCAAATACACAAAATCAATAGACGCTAACGAAAACCTAAAATCTGAAACAAGAAATAAAATAAGCAACATAACAGAAAAAATATCTTCCCTAGAGAAAGAAGTATTAGAAAAAGAAAAAAGAAATGCAATATTAGAAATGGACGTCAAAAGAGAAGAAAGACTAAAATCTGAAATAACACAATTAAAATCATGCCCAGTGTGCAAACAAGACGTAGGAGACACTCACAAAAGCAAAATTTCAACAGCAGCAAATGATAAAATAAATTCCGCAACAACCGAAATAGGCAAAAATCTCAAAACAAAAACAGAAGACGCAGACAACATCACTCATTTCAAAGAAAGACTCACTCAACTTCAAGCAAAATCAAACGAATTAGACATAGACCTCTTAAAACTAAAAAATTCGAACGAGAAAAAAGAGCAAATAAAAAAAATATCAGAAAACCAAAACGAAGCCAAAAAAGACTTAACAGAAATAAATCAACAACTTCATAAAATAAAGACAGAATACGAAAAACTCTCCGACATAGAAGAAAAATACGACGAAACAAGGTTAACCCTCCAAGAAATATCTTTCGCAGATATGGACGTGGACACCGAAATAACAGTCAAACAAAGAGAAATAAACCGTCTCAGCGTCGAGCTAAAATCAACAGCAAGAGATATAGAAGAATCCGAAATAGAACTAAGAAAAATAGAAGTCCGAATAACCGAACAAGATAAAGAAGCCATCAAAAAAGAAATAGAAGAACAAAAACTATACGAAAAAGCAAAAAAATTCTTCGACAGAAGAAACGAACTTCAAGATCAACAAAAAACCTTAGAAACCGACGTAATAGGATTCCAACATACCATAAAAAACTTCGAAGACAAAATAAATCATAACAAAATACAAAGAGCACAAACCTCAGCGCAAATAGACTCTTTAATTTCAGAACTAACAGAATTCCACGAAGTAGAAAACCTAGCTCTTCCAGTAGAACAAATCAAAGAACGACTACAAAAATCCCAATTCAGACTCTCTCGTCTAGGAAACGTAAACCTCAGAGCGCTAGAAGTCTTTGAACAAGTAGAAGAACAAGTAAAACTAATCGAAGGAAAAGTCACAACAATATCTGAGGAAAAAGAAAAAATAGAAAAAATAATACTAGAAATTGATAAAAAGAAAAAGAAATCTTTCATGATAACACTCAACGAAATAAACGAACACTTCACAAGAAACTTCATGCAACTATCAAGAAAAGGCGAAATATTCTTAGAACTAGAAAACAAATCCGATCCTTTTGCAGGAGGACTCTCAATCATAGTAAAAGTTTCCCGTGGAAGGTACTTCGATATAACTTCACTCTCAGGAGGAGAAAAAACAATGGTAGCATTATCTTTAATCTTCGCAATTCAAAAATACAGGCCTTACTGCTTCTATGTATTCGACGAAATCGATGCCGCACTAGACAAGCACAATTCCGAGCTTCTAGCCGCTCTAATCAAAAAATACATGACAACCGGACAATACATAATCATAACTCACAACGACACCCTAATCTCCGAAGCCTCAAACCTATACGGAGTATCTATGCAAGAAAATATTTCAAAAATTATATCACTAAAAGTATAAACTCTAAAAACTAGCCCCTTCTAAATAAACCGGATTCTTATCACAAACAATCTTAGAAGATTTACCCTTCAACACAGGCAAAACCTCAACTTTCTCGATATACCCACTCAACACAACATCCCCGTTAATAGCCATACCAGTCACAAGACCAACATCAGAAGCAATAATATTAGAATCCCCGCTCGGATAAACTTTAAACTTCAAAGAATCAATATCAACATTCCCACGATTCACAGCCTCAAAACTATAACTATCTCCATTCTCACCAACAACCGCTATACTAAAATCCACAGCCTCACATAGTTGGGCAGAAGAAAAAGAATTCTCCTCAGTCTGCTCAAGAGCAAATCCACGAGCCCACGAAAAAACAATAGAAGCCAAAACAAAAACCAGAAGTATCATCAAAACACTAGCAACCACCGGAGACAATCCACGTTCATTAAACTTCATACTAATCATAAGTAACTAAATGTTATAAAACTTACGAAAAATTCCAAAGCCCCAAAAGGGGCAAAATAAAAATAATAAATAATTAATCAGATCTAATAATAGCTAGTCTCTACTTCTTCCATTGGCTTTTCTTTCTTGGTCAATAAAACAACCAATACAGCCAAAAGAACTACGAAGATAATCACAAGGATAACTGTCAAAGCCACTACAGAAGTTGAAACCGAAGTTCCAATAACGTTAGCGCCAAAAACAGTCTGCTTGCCATTAACATCTACAGAGAAAGTATAGGTTCCAATTTCAGCATCATTTGCCGCTCGAACAGTAACAGGTACAGTTTCGCTAGTATCTGGAGCAACAGTAACTACTGAAGGCACAGAGACACTCAAAGCGTCGCCTGAAACAGTCTTAATATTGAAAACCTTAATATCATCCGCAGAGTTAACAATAATCATATCGTAAACAGCAGTCTCGCCACCCATTAAATCTTGGTTCTTTACAGCAGCCAAAACAACACTAGACACAGATTCGCTAACAGAAACCAATTTGGTAACTGAAACCTTAGCATCATGGTTGTAAACTTCGACATTCAAGTCATAAACACCAGTAGCGGTATTTTCTGGAACTTGCAAGTAAATAGTTCTATACATAGAATCTTCTTCATCTTCATAGTCAACATAATCTTCACCTGGAATCAAGTCGCCTACATAGCCTCGAGCAGAAACACCCAAAGCAGGAATAGTAGCAACAACATAAGTGTCGTCCATTCTGTTATATCCAGTGTTTTTTACAACAACTGAAACAGGAAAAACGTCACCGCCAGAAACCTTCGAAGAATAATCAACAGAAGCGATCTCAAAAGTATAGGATTCTCTTTGAACACTAATAGTGAAGTCTACCTCGCTCTTATCATCTTGCGAAACAATCTCTACATAAAGAGTATATTCGTCAGACAAATCATAAGAATCACTAGGTAATTTTAAAGATAAAAGTTTAGTATAGGTGTTACCAGTTTCAATATCGAATCTATTGCTATAGACAGATACATCATCCCGATGACCTTCCATGTAAACTTTCACTTTAACGTCTTCCTCGTCAGCAATAGAATCAAACGTTACCCTCACAGGAACAACGCCATCAACATCCCCAACCATAGTATTAGCGCCCAGTTCAACACCGTTAAAATCCGTATCGATATTAACAGCCAACTCAGCCGAAGCAAAAGCAACGACTAACAAAGTTAGAACTGCAACAAAAGGAACCAAAAGCACATTTCTTTTCATATTTTTCATTTGAATTTAGTTGTTACCTTAAGCCCCAAAAAGTATATAAACTTTACGATTGTTGTAATTCCATAGAGACGAAAAGACTTAAAAAGTATACTATGGTATACATTGTATCGTCAAAAAGAGTAACAAAAAAATGGAAAGAAAAAAATCATCAGAAGGCAAGATGACAACGATAAAATTGTTAGAAGAAACAAAGTTTAGAGTTGAGAAATTAAGAGAACACCGTCGAGAATCCTATGATGACATCATCAGAAAAATTCTATATGTCCTAAACACAGCAAGAACTTCTCCTGAAAAAGCAAAAAGAATTCTAGAAAGAATTTCATATCTGAGGGGACGAATGATAAAAGAAGAAAGAAAACAAAAAAAAGATCTCAAGAAAGAAAAGCAATTAGAATAATTTTAAATTTTTAAAACTTCCAAAATATCAGAACTAACTTCCTTTATACTTTTACTACCATCAACTTTAACCGAATCGTAATACCCAAGTATTCCCTCGGTATCCTTATGATATACCTCTAGCCTCTTCATTAATGCCTCTTCATTGTCATCTTTTCTCTGCATCAACTCGCCTCCACACTCATCACAAACATCATCAAGCAAAGGCTTCGGAGACATATTAACATTATAAATAGCCCCACACTTCACACAATTCCTCCTACCACAAACTCTCCTAACGGCCTCCTCGTCACTAATCGAAATCTCAACTACCTTATCAATACCACTAACACCTTCCAAAATTAAAACTTGCGAAACATTTCTAGGAAACCCATCCAGAATAAAACCCTTTTCACAATCTCGCCCTTCTAATCTTTCTTTCAAAATTCTACCAATCAATTCATCAGAAACAAGCTCCCCAGAACTCATCACTTTATCAACTTCCGCCTTCAATGAACCTTCAACCTCTCGCAACAAATCCCCAGTAGAAATATGAGAAAGTCCAAATTTTTTAGCAATTATCTTAGCCTGCGTACCTTTCCCACTTCCCTGCGGTCCAACAAAAATTAATCTCATGAATTAAACAATTTAAAATCTATTTTAAAACTTTCGTACCACTAACTTAAAACCAAACTTCTAATTAACTTAAACTTATCCAAAACTTTATAAAAATCAAACACCTTACACACCAATGGCACAATTCTCAAAAAATCAATGGATCGGCATACTCTTAATAATTGCGGCAATCCTCTCATGGGTACCGCTAGGTCCATTTTCAAGCCTTTCACAGATAGGACCAATAATAGTAGTAGTAATTGGACTATATCATTTACTTAAATAAAAATTCTAAAATTACCCTTTAACTAAAGGAGAATTCAACATCTCCAAATTCAATTTCCCCAAATTCTGCACTAAATAAGTATGCAAATTCCTAATAATCAAATCTTGCAAACCCTCTTTCAACTCCCCATGACAAGCTCCAATATCACTCTCAGGATCCATAACAACATTCAAAGGCAACATACAAATCATCTTCTGATGCTCAAGCTTTTCAGAATCCGCATTATTCAACTCTCCCTGCAATAACTCAACAACCACCTCACACTTATCTCTAGCTCTTCCCTCTATAGAATATTCAAAAATCATTTCCTCTCCATTAACAAACGTAGCACGATTACACCCTTTCAAATTATCGTTAAAACACGCCTTAGTTTTACAATCTTCATAACCAAAAAAAACCTGAAAAACAAACCAAGCAAGAACAACAATACCAATAAGAACAACAAGTGTCCTCCAACGAAAATCTCTCTCTACCTTCTTTTTCACCATATAATCGAAAACAAAATCAACTATATAAAACTTACCAAAATAAAAAATAAAAAAGCCCCAAAAGGGGCATCTAATTTAAAGTGAAATCAATTTAACACTTGCACTAGCACTATTCTTTTCAAAGCTCTTAGCCGCAATAGCTCTAGCCTGCAGTCGCTCAGCAGCCTGAACAATAACACCACCAGCTTCAGCAACCATTAACACAAAAGCATCTTTCGCATCAACAGAACCTAGCCTCAAAAGTGAAACGTTCTTAACAACTTCAAGTTCTTCATTAACAACCAAGACATTCTTGCCCTTAATATCAGAACTCAAATCTCGAAGCTTAGAAACATCGTCATCAGTCAATTCTCGCCTAACAATTTCTTCAACAGAAGCAGAAGCCTTTCGCGAACGAGTCGGAAGAGCACCACTACCATTCTTCAAAAAAACTTTAGCCGGAACTTTCTTCCTCAAACACATCAAAAGCTCTTTACCAGTCAATTCCTCAACTTCTTTTCCGTCAGGTGCAGTCGCGATATAAACAACTTTAGCATTATCATAAACATTCTGAGCAATCAGCTTACCGCCTCTATCCCCATCAACAAAAAGAGTAATCTCTTTCGTTTCAGACAAAGTAGCAATAGTTTTAGGAAACCGAGTTCCCTGCATACCAATAACATTTTTGATTCCATGCTTCAGCATATTCACAACATCAGCTCGACCTTCAACAACAGTCAATTCCTTCTCAGCGTCTATATTTGGACCAGCAGCCAAACCTTCAGCGCCATATGTAACAGCCTTAGAAATTCGAGTTGACTCACGAAGTTCAGTTTCCATTTCAGTAGAATCCATGCCTTCATTCGAGATACCCGCAAGAAGAGCCTTGGCCCTTTCCATAATGTAATCTCGCTTTCCACCACGAACGTCACTAATGTCAGAAATCTTAATTGTAGCGTCAGTTGGACCAATCTTATCAATTGTTTCCAGTGATGCCGCAATAATTGTAGTCTCGGTCTTATCTAGAGCAGTTGGAATAGTAATCTCTCCAGTAGTCTTACCACCTTCAGTAGTCAAATCTACCTCGATCCTACCAATCTTTCCTTCCTTCTGAAGTTCTCTTAGTTCCATATCAGCACCAAGCAACCCTTCTGTTTGCCCGAACAAAGCCCCGATTACATCAGGTTTCTGAAACGGTCCATCAGCGTTAAACTTAGCAACAATCTGATACTTTATCGACGTTGGACTTATTTTTGCCATATTTTATTTTCTCCATTTAATTACATTAGAAATACCTAAGCTTCCCTAAGCCACCCTGAATATGAATGTGATTTAATAACTGTCTACTTACTATCTCTAATACAAATCAAAATAATTTTTCATTTATAAGCTTTACGATTAGCGAGAAACACAAAAAACCAATAGAATTTCCCCTTTAAATTCTTTTACATGTCGAAATAATTCCAAACACTCACACAAATATTTATAAAGATTTCATATCAATGAAGCTCAAATAAAAGAGGACAAAATGGAAATCGACGAAGAGAAAAACATCGAAGAAGAAAAGAATAGAGAAGAATTCGATGACGAAGAAGAACTCGAAAACGACGACCAATCTCAAAACTAAAATGTCAAAACTAGAAAGTTTAAACGACGAATACGACGAAGAAAGTCTCGGCGAAAGCGCACTAGACCTCGAAGAAGACCTTTAGCTTACCCAAATTTTTTTATTTTTTTTATTTTTTTATCTAGAAGAATCTCTCACAATTACAAAAATCAACCCAGCAACCGAGCCTCTCTAAACATCCCCAGCGCCTTATAAGAAACTCTCAACTTCTCCAAAACAGTCTCCTTCTCCAAGGCATCAAGATTCATCTTAACAAGCCTTTCATAAAACTTAACAGCACTAGCCCTTTTCCCTTTCCTCTCAAGCTCTCCAGCCGCACTCAAATAAACATTCTTCCGAGCCAAGCGAACCTTAACCTTCCCTTCCTCAGCAACATCCCGAGCCGCCATCACAAACATCTGATCCGCATCCTCAATCTTCCCAACCCTACAAAACATCTCAGCCGCCATCACATAAGAATCCATCCTTTCACGAAACATCGGCTCCATAGCAGCCAGCGTCCCAAGCGCCCTAGCAGCCCGCTCAAACATCTTTCTGTCCTCGTATAGCCGTGCAAGCTCCCCCCAAATAAACCGCTTAATATCAAAATCCCCGCCAACCGCCTTCAACGCACTCTCCAGATAAACAATTTTATTCAAAGCCGTATTCATACTACTCAACTTCTCTTTCATGCCTTCAATACTCCGCTCTCTAACCTGAACTGCCATACTTAAAAAAGCCTCAATGAGTTTTTAAGAATTATTATACTCCCGTCAAACTAATAAAAAATCCCAAAAACCCGAGAAAACCTCGGGCTAAAAAATAAAAAATAAAAAAGCCAAAAAGAAACTAAAGTTTCTTTTCAGTTAAAGATTTGCAGACACCAGCCGCTACCGTAACACCAGCATCTCGGATCGCAAACCTAGCCATATTTGGATTCTTATCAGCAGACTCCAAAACTAGATTGCCAACCGGCTTAATCTTAACAATAGCAACATCCCCATTCTTCAAAAAGTCTGGGTTTTCTTCAGCAACTTGTCCAGTAGCAGGGTCCAATTTAGACACTAGTTCGATGAATTGACATGGAACTTGTGCTGTATGAACATGGAATACCGGTGTGTAACCCTTAGCAATAACTGTTGGATGGTTGATGACAGCAATTTGCGCATCAAATTCTTCAACTATCTTTGCAGGTTCAGCAGCGTCACAGATAACGTCGCCTCGAGCCATGTCTTTCTTACCAACACCTCTGATGTTGATACCAACATTGTCTCCAGCTTCGCCTTCTTTTAACTGCTCGTGATGAGCCTCAATACTTCGAACCTCACCCTCAATACCACTTCCACTTCGACCCGGTAGAACAATGACCTTCTGGCCAATCTTCATAATACCCGTTTCGATCTTCCCTACAGGAACAGTACCAATACCAGTGATATCATAGACATCTTGGATTGGCATACGCATTGGTAAGTTAGTTGGTTTCTCTGGTGCAGGAAATTTATCAATCTGTTCTAGAACAGTTGGTCCCTTATACCAAGACATCTTATCCGACTTGCTTGCAACATTATCACCCATAAGGGCAGAACCTGCAATAAAAGGAGTTTCGTCAGGCTTGTAGCCCGCTTGCTGAATAACGCCTTTAACGTCTTCAACTGCCTTCTTGTACTTAGCCTCATCATAGTCAACAACGTCCATCTTGTTAATCAAAACCGCAAGGTGTGTAACACCCATAGTTCTAAGCAACCAAACGTGTTCCTTTGTCTGAGGTTGTACTCCGTCTTCACATCCAACAACTAAAAAAGCTGCATCCGCCTGCGAAGCACCAGTGATCATGTTCTTAACAAAATCCTTATGCCCCGGAGCATCGATTATAGTAACTTCGTAATTCTTAGTCACAAGCTTCTTATAAGACAAGTTAATTGTAACTCCTCTTTCCCGCTCTTCCTTCAAATTATCCATCACATAAGCGAATTCAAATCCAGCTTTACCATGCTTCTCTGCTTCTTCCTTGAACTTCTTCATCTCTTGTTCAGAGACTGCGCCACCATCGAAAAATACTCGCCCAACGCAAGTAGATTTCCCCTGGTCAACGTGTCCAACGAAAACAACATTCAGTCCTGGTTTTTCTTTAGCCATATTATATATTTTTTAATTTAGTTAATTTAATCATACTTGAAAAATTTCTTCCACAAGTATAAAATATGATATTAATTTCGGTTTTTAAGCCTATTGATTTTCACTCAATCCTTTCCTTTCACGGATTTGCTTAATAACCTTAGGCTGCATATCACTAGGCAACTTCTTAAAACTCTGCGAAACCAACGAAGAAACCCCTCGCCCCTCAGTCGCACTCCGAAGATCAGAAGTCCATCCAATCATCTCCGAAACCGGAATCTCAGCCCTAATCGTAACACCAGTCTCATCCTGAGCAACATCAACCAAAGTCCCCCTCTTCTGAGTAACCAAACTAGTCACAGCACCCATAAAATCAGTAGGGGCCTCAATCTGATGAACCTGAACCGGCTCAAAAATAACAGGAACAGCCTTAGCAAAACCTTCCTTAATAGCATCTCGAACAGCTGGATAAACCTGCGCAGGACCTCTATGAATCGCATCCTCATGCAATTTCATATCAACTACAGAAACCTTCATCTTATGACAAGGCTCTCTCGCCAACGGACCAGCATCCATAACCTGCTCAAACGCATCAAGCAACAACTCGATAACCTCTCCAATCTGAACAATTCCCTTCGTCCTATCCAAGAAAATCGAACCTTTGTAAATATTCCTATACTGCTGCGCTTCATCCCGACTAATCCCCAGTCCAACCAAAGTTTCGTCAAGTGCCTTATCTTTTTTCTTAATCCTACCAGTCGGCAAAGTCCCATCCGCAATAGCTTCAACAATAGCATCTTCCAAAGGCTCAACAACCATAAAAAAATCATTATGCTTATTAGGAGAACGCCCAACAGCAGTATCGCTAACCTTAGCAACAGACTCCCTGTAAACTATAATTGGAGGACCCATTGTAATCTCAAGACCCTTCTCACTCTTAATCCTGTTCTCAATAATCTCCAAATGTAACTCCCCCATACCGCTCATCAAAGACTCCCCAGTCTCCTCATTAATCTCAATCCTCAAACTTGGATCTTCCTTCCCAATCTGTCTCAAAATCTCAATCAACTTAGGCAAATCAGCAGTCCTCTTAGCACTAATAGACTTAGTAACAACAGGCTCAAACAAATGACTAATTGCCTCAAACGGCTCAATAGGATTAGTACTAACAGTCTCACCAACAACAACATCCTTCAAACCAACAATTCCCACAATATTACCAGAAACAACTTCATCTAACTGCATCCTACTAGCACCCTTGTAAATAGAAACCTGCTGAGCCCGAACCTTCGTCTTAGCAATATTCATATAGAGTTCGTCACCCTGCTTAATAGTCCCACCAAAAAGTCTACCAGCCGCAACCTCTCCAGCATGAGGGTCAACCACAATCTTTATCGGAACAAACGCAACTTCTCCTTCGATATTACAAGCCTGAAAATCCTTCCCAGCCTCACTCTCCAAATCTCCATGCCAAATCTTAGGAATCCTATATGCCTGGGCAGTCACAGGATTAGGATGATTATTAACAACCATACCAAGAACAACCTCATGAATTGGTGCCTTCTTAGCCAAAACCTTATATTCCTCTCCACCAGCCTCATAAGCATCAATAACTTCTTTAAAACTAATCTTCTTCTCTTGCATGTAGGGAATTGATAAAGCCCAATTATGAAAAGCACTCCCAAACGCAACGGTCCCGTCGGCAACATTAACTTGCCACTTCTGCTTATACTCAGGCTCAGCAATCTCAGCAATCAACTTATTAACAGAATCAATAATCCCAATAAACCTCTTCTGCATTTCTTCAGGCGTCAACTTAACTTCCCGAATCAATCTATCAACTTTATTGATAAACAAAATAGGTCTAACTCTTTCCTTCAAAGCCTGACGAAGAACCGTCTCAGTCTGAGGCATAATCCCCTCAGAAGCACAAGATAAAACAATCGCACCATCAACCGCTCTCATTGCTCGAGTAACATCCCCACCAAAATCAACGTGACCTGGAGTATCAATCAAATTAATCAAATAATCTTGTCCATCAACTTCATGAACCATAGAAACCGAAGCTGAATCAATCGTAATCCCTCTCTCAGCCTCGTCATCATGAAAATCCAAAGTCCTAGCTTTCCCCGCTAAATCCTCACTCATCATACCAGCACCCGCCAATAAATTATCAGAAAATGTTGTCTTCCCATGATCAATATGAGCACAAATAGCAATATTCCGAATATGCGTCGGATCTTTTTGCAATTTCTTAACTTTATCTGTATTATCGGCTGCCATAAACAATTAATCAAAAAAACACTTTATAAAACTTTGCCCAAGTAAATCAAAAATCTCCGTCGACAACTCTACGCAACAACACGCATATACATCTCACGCCCATCACCACATCCAGACAATTTACCACCAGGAAACATATCTAAAAGAGCCCGAATAGAACCAAGACCAAGCCCCTCAATTCCACGCACAGCCAAATCATTATACTTCTCAAAAATCTCAACTTCTCTATCTGAAGCATTAATCAACTCATTAAAATAAACCAACCTAGTGGCAAAAATTTTTCCATCTATCTCTCCCTCATAAAAATTTGCAACATCAATTCTTTTTTCAGGAAAACTCAAAAGCTCAGACAAATTATTTTTCATAAAAAAGAAAAGAAAAAACCTCCTTATAAAAATAATTATACTCCACTTCAAAATCACCAATTAAAATAAAAAATTACCGAGCCGCGTCTGCCTGCTTTTCTGTATCAATCCTCTTCCGAATAGCATAACTCTCACCCGAATTCTCACTTGCAAGCATTATCTCCTTAGCCAAAGCCTCAACAATCGTAGCTTTCTTGTTAAATGCCTTATCATAAGCCCCATTAACAAAATATCTCAAAACCAAATTCAATCTCCGCCTAGGCGAAACATCAACCGCTTGAGGATACTTAGCACCACCCATAACAATAGTCGTAGTCTCATCTCTCGGAGCTCCATTCTCAACAGCCCGAACAAAAACTCTCATCGGATTCTCTCCCGTCTTCTCCTCAATAATCTTAAACGCATCAATAACAATCCCCGTACACCGAGTCTGCTTCCCAGTAATCCAACCCGTAATAATTTTATGTTTCTTCCCTCGCGACCCAGGAACCTGCAAAATATTAATCAATCTTTCAACAACATTAACCTTCGTCCGAGCCGGGTCCCACTTTATCCTACCATGACTCTTCAACATTAACTTAGATTGCAAATTAACAACCTTCTTCAAGCCCGGATCCTCAACACGAACCTCCGAAGCATCAAACAAACCAAACACCTTCATCTCTACCATCAACGTCTCCCCTTCTCAATCTTACCAGACCAAAGTCTAGCCAGTGGCTGATCATTTACTTTAATAACCTGAAACCGAACCCCCGACAAATCACCCTTAGTCCGACCCTGCTTCCCACCAATCCTCTCAATCATAACCTCATCATGCTCATCAACAAACTTCTGCGCCAAATTTCCAGGAATGAACGCAGTAACTTCCTTACCATTCTTAATCAACTGAACTCTGCAGCATTTCCTCATAGCAGAATTAGGCTGCTTAGCTTCTTTCTGAATCTTCTTAACAACAATACCCTTCGCCTGCGCAGCCCGACCAATCGGATCAAACTTCAAGCTAATTCCAAGCCGCTTCTTCTTATCAGGCAACCTGTTATCTCTAAACTTCTTCCGTTTATTCTTCAATTTCCGTCCATTCATTAATCCCATTGTATATTAAATTTGAAAATCCTTTTATAAATTTATGCTATTCTTAATTTACTTATCCCAAAAAAATCCTTCAAAACGTCTCCCAACTCTTTCTCTCTAACCCTATTCCTTCCAATCAAAGCCGCCTTACTCTGTCGACCAGCGTTCAAAACTAAAGTCCCACCCTTAATGTCTATACCATTAAACTCAACCGGAGAAACAGTTCCCTCGACAAACTTCTTAATTCCTTCAATATCATCTACAGCCGGCATAACAACAACTCTAATTTTCTTCCTCAAAGTCTCACTAATCCTCTTAATATTACAAGCACCCTTTCCAATCGCCAAAGAAACTTTATTCTTAGGAACCGCAAAAACAATCTGATTATTATAAACAAAAACCTTCGTCGTCGCAACCTTCGTCGTCCGAGCAAACAAATTAATATATCTCATAAGTTGCATATCTATAACTGCCATCTTACTTTAAAGAAAAAACTTCACACTCGAAATCAAGATTTAGTTCTTTAGTCAAATCTTCCTTAGACTTCAAAACATCAAACTCAATATCGGCACCCTCTAATTTTTCAACAGTATCATCTCGAGTATCCTTAGCAATAAAAACATTCTTAGATTTCTTTCCCAATTTCAAAGCCTGCTTAATCCCAAACAAAACCTTTCCTTCTTCAATTCCTTCTCGCAATTCTTTAATACTCATTTTTTCTTAACCTTCTTAACTTTATCATCCGCCAAACTCCCAGTCACCTTAACAAGCAACCCAGGAAGTCCCGTACCAACAGGAACCGGCTGATTCAAAATAATATTCTCAATAACACTTCGAAGCTTATCTCTCTTACCAGTCTTAGTAGCCTGAACAAACTGCTTAACAGGAGTCTCAAAAGAAGCCCTTGCCAAAATAGAATTCTTATCCCCAATAATTCCCATACGAGTAATACCCTTAACAGCACCAGACGCAGTCATAGTATCCGCAATAAGCATAGCGTGCTTCCCATCAACAGCCAATCCTTGAGAACTAATAACCTTATTAATTTCTTGAACAATCAATGACCTAGCAGCCTCGGTACCTAAAATTTTCGCAGTTTCATGCAAGTCATTACTAACAACCCTATCAGCATCGATACCCTTAAACGCCATAACATCCTTCAGATTCGAACCAGCAGTCAAAACAACATAATCCTTCCCACGCTTCACAACCAAAACTTGAGTAATCTTCTTAATTCCAGTCAAAATAACTTCCTTAATTTTCTCCTTAGTTTTATAAATCGTCTTAAAATCTTCCTTACTCATATCCAAAACAATTCCATCACTCAACTTCTTACAATCGAATCCCTTCTCGCCCAAAACCTCAACAGTCTTATCCAAAGAAATATGAACACTCTTCAAAGCCTTAGAGTCCACTCCAATCTTAATCTTCTTACTCCCAAAATCAATCGCAATATCTGAAATAACTTCTTTCAACTTAACTTCCTTAATCTTCTCAGCAATAGTCCGAGCATCTTTCTCGTTATTAAAAGCCTTTTCTAAATAAACTTCCATAGCCGGAGTCTTTGGCATTTTTCTAGCATCTAAAATTTCAATAATACGTGGCAAACCAGTAGTAACCTGAACCTCTGCAACACCAGCGGAATGAAACGTGTTCAAAACCATCTGAGTAGAAGACTCACCAAAACTCTGAGCAGTCACAACACCAATCGCCTCTCCAGAAGCAACCTTCTTATCCAAGTGCTTAGCCGAAACATCAATACCATCAAGACCATAGGCAAACTGAACAATGTTATTCGATGCATCCCTAACCGTACCATCATAGGCCATAATCAAATCCTGCAAAGCATTCGCAAGTCGCCTATACAAATAACCAGATTTCGGCGTCCTCAAAGCAGTATCCATTAATCCATCTCGTCCAGTCATAGCACCAAAGAAAAACTCTTCAGGTCTCATACCTTTCATAAAAGAGCTATAAATAAATCCTCCAGAACTAGGAGACAAGTCGCCCTTCTTAAAACAAGACAAAGTCCTACCGGTATACCCAAAGTCAATCCGTCTACCATTCAATACCTGCTGTCCAACCGAACCCGCAATTTGAGAAATATTAAGTATACTACCCTTAGCCCCACTAGTAATCATTTTACTAGCCAAACTATCCTTCGAAAATCCTTTCTTAACCGACTCACCAACATCAGTCCTAATCCCGTTCAAAATCTGCAAAATCTTATTTTCTCGAGCCTCTTCAGCACTAAGACCAGGAATCAATTCCATACTCTTGTCATAATAACTCTCAATAACTTTCTGAACCTTAACTTCAGCAGCGTCAATAATTCCCTGATTTTTATTCTTAACAGAATCAGGAACATCCAAGTCTTCCAACGAGATAGAAAAACCACTACGAGATAAAAACACCGTACCCAAACTAAATACCTTTCGAATCAACTCCATAGTCTCCTCACGACCAAAAGCCTTATCACTAACCTTAATCAAAGTCCCTTTACCACTCTTAAAACCATTATAATCAATATCAGAACTACCAAGCTCCTTTGGAACAATCTTCTTAAGAATATCCTCACCCTTATTCATTTTATTCAAAGTAAAATTCTCTGCACCCACTTGATGCAACAACTGAGACGCATCCTCTTTACTAACTTCGCACTCATTCAACATATGATTCCCAGAAACAGCGTCCTGAATACAACCAAAAAAATTCATATTATTTTTAGGAGAAAACAAATTAGTATTAACATTCAATAAAACTTCAGCCTCCGCACGAGCCTCTTCTGTCTGCGGCGCGTGAATATTCATTTCATCCCCATCAAAATCAGCATTATAAGGACCACAAACCGCAGGATGAATCCTAAAAGTCCTACCAGGAATAACCTTAACAAAATGAGCCATCAAATTCGCCCTATGCAAAGACGGATGCCGATTAAATAAAACAACATCTCCATTAATCAAATGCCTTTCAACCGAATAACCAACCTCAACTTCTTCAACCAACTCTTCCCTCAATTCCTCAACAATACGCTTCTTCTTCCCATCAGTCCTAACAATATAATTAGCAGCAGGATAATCAGTTTTAGCAACCAATTCTTTCATTCTCTTAATATTAATTGAAGTAACCTTCTCCGAAACAGTCAAAATCTTAGCAACCTCAAACGGCACACCAACTTCATTCAACCTCAAAGTAGGGTCCGGCGAAATAACAGTACGAGCAGAATAATTAACCCTTTTACCAGCCAAGTTCTTCCTAATCCTACCCTCCTTACCCTTAATTCTTTCCTCAATCGTCTTCAATGGCTGACCACTTCTATGTCTAGCAGGCGGAATCTTAGCAATCGAATTATCAAAGAAAGTTGTAATATGATACTGTAACAAATCCCACAAATCCTCAACGATAACTTCAGGCGCACCAGCATTCAAATTCTCCCACAATCTCTGGTTACTCCTAATAATATCAGACAGCTTATGAGTCAAATCGTCCTCACTACGCTCTCCACTCTCCAAAGTAATAGAAGGCCTAACAGTCACAGGCGGAACCAAAAGCAAAGTCATAATCGCCCATTCAGGCCTAAGCGTCTCAGCATTAATTCCTAAAATCTTCAAATCCTCATCACTAACTTTTACAAGTCTCTCCCTAATCTCCGAAGGAAACAATCTTCTTCTCCCACTTCTAAAACTAGTCGGCTTCTCTAACCTAACCCTTTCCTGAATAATCGAACAATGCGGACACTTCTTCCCATCTTTAGCTCTCTTAATTCTTCCAACCAAATCCTTCTTCATATCTTTCTCTTCCTTAATCAAAGCCTTACCACAAGCCTCACAAGTAGACCTCAAAACCAAATCAATAATTGGCAAATACTTAATATGAACAACTGGACGAGCAAGTTCAATAACACCAGGATGCCCAAGACATTCTTTAAGTCGTCCACCACAAGTTCGGCACCTAACACCAGGATCCACAGCTCCAAGCCTTAAATCCATTAAACCACCGTCAACTGGATAACCATCAACGTCATAAAGTTCCGGAGTAACAATCTTAGCAACCGATAATTTCTTTATCTGCTCAGGACTAAGCAACGAAAATCTCATCTTGCTAATTCTTTTCTTAATTGGTCTCATTTTATTCGTACTTATTCCTCATCTCGAATTTAGTTAATAAATGCAACCCCTGCAACTCTTCAATCAACAACTTAAACGCGTAAGAAACTTCCACCGGCTCGACCTGATTAGAATGACAAAGAGAACAAACTCTCTTATTATGAATCTGATCATCAATAACAAGAGATCCACACTTACTACAAATATCAACAACAACCTTATCAGAATCATACCGCTCCTTCAACAACAGCGACGCACCATGACCAACCAAAGCCTGCTGCTCCATTTCTCCGAGTCTCAAAGCACCACCACGAGAACGACCAGCAATCGGCTGTCGAGTAAGCAAGGCAACTTTACCAGAAGCCCTAGCATGCATCTTATCCGCAACCATATACTTCAACTTCAAATAAAACATATTCCCAACAAAAATCTTAATCGGCATTCTCTCCCCAGTAATCGCATTATACATAACTTCCTTACCATTCGCCCTAAAACCAAGCTTCTTCAATCCATCCTCTAAATTCTCAACACTCTCTCCACTAAAACTAGAAGCATCAACTATCGAACCACTCAAGGCCGCAACCTTTCCAGCCAAGATATCCATCAAATAACCAACAGTCATACGACTAGGAACACCGTGGGGATTAAACATAATATTTGGCTTAATACCGCCAACCGTAAACGGAACATCCTGCTCTGGAGCAACCATACCAACAATACCCTTCTGACCATGAGGAACCGAAAACTTATCTCCAACTTCAGGAACACGAATCTCCCTCATCCTAACCTGAATAATTCGATTTCCCTCTTTATCATGAGTCATAAAAACAGCGTCAACAATTCCTCTCTCTTCCTGCTTAATCGCAACAGAACCTTCTTTCTTTGTCTGAATAGAAATGTCTCGAGCCTCACTCAAAAACTTAGGAGGAGTAGTCTTTCCAATAACAACCTCACCTTCAACCAACTCAGCCTCAGGATAAACAATACCATCATCTTCTAAAAATCTATAGCTCTCTTCCATTCTATAACCAGAAACATCTTTATCTGGAATACATATCTCATCTCTCAAACCACCAGCATAATTCAACTCAACAGAAACATGCGGCTTCAACCTACTACTTCTTCCAAAACCACGGTCAACAGAACCCTGATTCAAAACAATAGCGTCATCAACATTATAACCCTCAAACGGCATAACAGCCAAAACAACATTCTGCCCAACAGGATGAACATTCAAAGTATCATAAGTAAAACTTCTAACCAGAGGCTTCTGCGCATAATGCAAAAGAGAAACATCAGTATCAATTCTCACAGGAAAATTCGCAGCATAAAGACCAAGTCCCTGACGATAAGCCCTAGAACCACCTTTAACCATACGAGCAGGAGGGTCATTATTACCAAACGGAATCAAAGAAACACTAACCCCAAAAATATCCATCTTGTCAACTTCCAAATGCGTATGCTCACTAGTCAACTTATCCTCATCCAAACAAATATAACAATCATCTTCCTCAGCAGCATCCAAATATTCCAAAATACCATCCTTAAACAACCCACTCCAAGTCAAAGCTCCCTCTTTAACCAACTCAATATGTTCAGGCTTCAATCGAGAAACGCCATCATCAACAACAATCAAAGGACGAATCACTCGACCAATTTCCGAACTAATATAAATAGTATCCAAAAACCTATCAAATCGAACAGACATCTCAACCGGCAAATTACCTTCTCGCCTCTGCTCCTTAACATCTTTCACAAAGCCCTCAACGTCATCACTAGCACCAATAAATCTACCATTGTAAAAAACATCCAACTCACCATCTTCTTTCATCCCAACACCATTCAAGACCTTCAAGACCTCATCATCACTCATAGTAGTCCTAGTAGAAACTCTGGCAAGTAAAGCCAAATTTTTCCTCAAACCAATTTCAGTTCCCTCAGGAGTCTCAATAGGACAAAATCTTCCATAATGCGTAGGATGAACAGTCCTAGCCGCAAAATTCTCCTGCTCACCAGGCAAAGTCGAAGTCACCCTCTGTAGTTGCGACATAATCGCAAACGAATTATTCTTATCAATATTTTGAGTAACCCCACTCCTCTCTCCAATCCAAGAACCAGTAGCAATAGCCGACTCAACACGATGCGTAAACAAAGTCGACTTAGCAATAGTCTTAATAGAATAAAACTTCCGCCTCTTAACCGTCTTTTGCAAAGTATGCTGAACCTCTCGGAGTAAAATATTAATATTAACCCTAAACAAATCAGCCAACAAATCCCCGCTAAGCCGAACCCTCTTGTTCGCATAATGATCCTTGTCCGTCATAGCCTCGCCAGGATTTTCCTTAGCAATATAAAACTGCTTAATAAATTTACAAAGAGTCCGAGCCTTCTCAAGTCGAGCCTTCTTATCCAACCCAATATGCGGCAAAAAGTAAGCATCAATTCTCTGGTTAACCCTATCAAGCATCTCTTTATTCGTCCCTTGCAAACTACTCTTCTCAGCAATCCACATCAAAGCATCATTAACATTTTCAACACTCGCATATTCATACAAATTCACAATCAAACTGTCTGTCTGTTTTCCAACCAACTTAGCAATATCAGCATCACTCGTAATACCCAAAGCCTTCAATAAAACAATAGCCGGAATATCTCTAAATCTAGAAAACGAAATTTCCATAATACCTTCCAAGCTCTCAACTAATGAAACAGGAATCTTGTATGCCCCTCTCTGCGAAAACATTCTCAAAATCATTCTCTTCTTGATTTTCTGCCACTCAACAAAAGTCTGATTACTTGCAAGCTCTTCTGCCATAACCATAACTCTCTCGTTACCATTAATCAAAAAATAACCACCATGATCTTTCGGGTCAATATAATTTTTAGTCAATTCTTCCTCATCCATATCAGCCAAATTACAAGCTCCACTCTTAACCATAATAGGAATCCTACCAAGCTCAACTTCCTCAGTCTCAACCTGACCGGCATAATTAATCGTCATCTCCATCCAAATAGGAGCAGAATAAGTCAAATTCCTAAGTCTAATCTCAGCAGGAGAAATAGGTTTTGAAGAACCATCACTCTCAATAACGTTAGGCTTCCCAACACGAATCTTTCCAAGCTTAATCTCAAAATCCTCATTCGGCAAACAATCACTTAATTCCGTGACAATTTCCTGCATCCTTTTATTAATAAAATTATTAAACGACTTAATATTAGACTCAACAAGAGAATGATTTTTCAAAAATTCTTTAACTAATACGTGTTCAGCCATTCTAAATCACAACCCGAAAATACTCTTCATCAGATCTAGAAATCTTCACAACATCACCAGTCTCACAGCCTTCAGAAAGCGCAGGATCCTTTTTAGAAATCTTTGGCAATTGTGTAGCCGCAATATTAAATTTATTCAGAAGTTTCTCAACCTCTTCAGGGTTCAATTTCTCATGTTTCGGCTGTAATATATGCATCTTTTTTCAAAATATTTTTTTAGATAATAAAAAGATAAAAAATCCCTTTAAAAACCTTTCGACTTTCGTTATTATATAGTAGTTCAGGGTAAAAAACAAAAAAATCAACTTCGGTAGTTTTTTAAATCAAAACTCCTCCTAATTTTTATGACTCCGTAGCTCAGCCTGGTCAGAGCACTGGACTTTTAATCCAGGTGTCGGGGGTTCAAATCCCCCCGGGGTCATAAACACCGTAAATAATACCACACAACATTTCAAACCTAAAGATAAAAAATAGTCTAATATCTCTCAACTTCATCAATCAAAACTTCAACCTTCACTCCAGCCTGCTCCAACAAGCTCTGCGCCCCACTCTGATACCTTTTCTCACAGACAACCCTCTTCAGACCAGAATTAATAATCATCTTAGCACACACCGGACACGGCTCCATCTTACAATAAAGCGTCGCCTTCTCAATAGGAATCCCAAGCTTAGCCGCCTGACAAATAGCATTCTGCTCAGCATGCGTCGTCCTAATGCAATGCGTCCTCTTAACGCCATCTTCATGAATAGTATCCTCAAGTTGATGCCCAACCTCATCACAATGCGGCAAACTCTTAGGAGACCCAACATAACCAGTCACCAAAATCTGTTTATTTCGAACAACGACACACCCACTCTTACCCCTATCACAAGTCGCCCTCTTCGCAACAGTCCTACAAATTTCCATAAAATACTCATCCCAACTAGGTCTAACAGAATTCCTAACAGATCTCTTTTCACGCTTCCCCCAAAAACCCTTCGTCTCAATCACCTTCTCAATCTTCCCATGCAAATCAGCAATCGTCCAATCATTCTTAAAACAATAATCCGCCATCTCAATACATCTCTTCAAATTCTGCTTATTAGGATCACTATTCCTCATCTCAACAACTTCCTGATTCAAAAACTTATCAAACGAAACACTATCAGTCAAACTCTCTCTCTCAACAATCCTAGCATAACGATTCTCAACATCAGCATCAACCGCAAACAAAACAAATTCCCCCTTCCTTTTCAGAGCCTCAATCTCACCCGGACACCTCAAACTCTCAATCACAACATCTCCACCTTTCTTCAACGCTCTCTTATATAGCTCTTCGACAATATAACTAACGCCACCCTTCGCTCTCAAATCATTGGCAACAGAAACCATACTATCTCTATTGACATCCAACCCCTTCCTTAAAATCTCCTCACTCAAAAAATCCCTAACAGAATAATGCCCAAACCCCTTCTCCTCTTTCAAAAACTCAACAATCGTTCCTTTTCCAGATCCAAGGGTTCCTGTAATTCCAATAATCATCCCAAAAAAAAACCTTAAGGATATTTAAACACTATTGCACTAGACCGCAATAATTCCCTAATAACATCCAACTTTATTAACCGAACATGTTACTGTATACAAAGCTCCACAAGATTGCGTACATTTTCTAACAGCAACATTTGCCATGCCAGCTCCTACACATTGCCTCTCCATATATCCGTATTCGCCAGGAATACGCTCAACAAGTCCACAAGCACTAGAATCTGGAGTCCCAACAGGCGCATTATCACAAGCCCACTCCCACGCCGAACTAGCATACCCCTTCCAACTCTTAAACTGACTCCAAGACCCATCACCAACGGCAGAACAACTACTTCCCGAAAACTGACAAAATCTTCCATCTGAATCCTCTACATACATAACGGTACCACCATCGTTTACACATTCAGTTGTATCATGATCATCATACACCAACATATTCGTAGCACCACCTTGAACAATCACAATATCGTTTATTTCCTGATACAAAAGATTATCCGCCTCGTCAATATACTGCTTAATATTAACCCCAGGACTAACCTCCAACTCCTCTGCACTATGCCCCATAACACTAGGCTCACTACCACCATAAGAATAAACAAACCCAACACTAACCAAAACCAAAACAGGCACAATCCACAAAAAATCCTTCCTCTTCACCTCAATGCTAAACTTAGCCATAAAATACAATAGAAACACTACTACTTAAATATTACGCCCCCGTCGACCCAAACCTATCCTCACCCCGAACACTTTTCCCCAACTCCCCAACCTCTTCAATCTCAGCCACAGCAACCGGCTGAACCACAACCTGAGCAATTTTCTGACCAGCCTCAATCTTAATATTCTCCCCACTTGTATTCAAGAATATCACTCCATAATCCCCCCTATAAGTATATTCAACAACTCCACCCAAAATACAAACTCCCTTCTTATAAGCAAGCCCACTCTTTCCACGAATCGAAGCAAAATAGCCCGGCTGCAATTCCATAGAAATACCAGTAGCAATCAACTTCCTCTCTCCCGCCTTGACCTCACAAGAATCAAGTGCACAAAGATCCATACCAGCATCCCCCTCGTGAGCATACGCCGGCAAAACAGCATCCTCTCTCAACTTCTTAACCTTCACCCTAACTTTCATCCTCATCTCCTACAAACTCAAACCTCTTAACTTTTTGCCCATTCTCAAAAATCTTATCCCCACAAAAATCCTCAACAGACCTAATCCAAATCTGCCCATATCCAAAATCATCACTATCCCAAAGCGCACGATAAACAACAAACTCATTAGAAGAGTCCTCGCAATCCCGAGCAACCTCAATTACCTCATAAAACTTATTCTTAAAATGTTTATACTTCCCTTTTTCAACTTTCATTTCAAAAACTCATCCTCCAACTTCCCTTTATATCCATCCAAATCAAAACCATTCAAAGCAACTCCCGAATCAACCGCAGCCCCAGCAACTCCCAAAGCAACCTCAGTAACAATACGCTTCTCAAACGGACTAACAATAAATCTATCCTTCGTAGGCTCATCAACCAACCCAGCCAAAGCCTCAACAGCAGCAACCTTCATTTCCTCATTAATCTCCCTAGCTCGACAATCCAACGCCCCACGAAAAATCCCAGGAAACGCCAAGACATTATTCACCTGATTAGAAAAATCACTCCTCCCCGTCGCCATAATCACATCCTCCCTCGTCTTACGAGCCAAGTCCCAATCAATCTCCGGGTCAGGATTAGCCAATGCAAAAACAACAGGGTCTTTACTCATGGACTTCAACATATCAACAGTCAACAAACCAGCCTTCGAAACCCCAATAAAAACATCCGCCCCAACAACAACCTCATTCAAACTCCGCTTCTCACTTTTAACCGCAAATTCTTTCTTCGACTCATCAGCCTCCCTCCCAACATAAACGACCCCTTTAGAATCACACATAACTAAATTCTCTCTCTCAACACCCAAATTAAAAAGCATCTTCCCAATCGCAACGCCAGCAGCTCCAGCCCCATTAATCACAACCCTCACTTCACCTATAGACTTCCCAGCAATCTTCAAAGCATTCAACAAACCCGCACCAACAACCACAGCCGTCCCATGCTGATCATCATGAAAAACAGGTATACCAAGCAATTCCTTCAACTTCTCCTCAATTTCAAAACATTCCGGAGCCTTAAAATCCTCCAAATTAATCCCACCATAAGTCCCACTAATCAACTCAATCGTCCTAACAATCTCATCCACATCTTCCGAATCAATCTCAACATCCACTGCATCTATTCCCCCAAAATGCTTAAATAACAAAGCCTTCCCTTCCATAACCGGCTTACCAGCAAGACTACCAATATTCCCAAGCCCCAAAACCGCCGTCCCATTACTAATCACCGCAACACGATTACCCTTCCCAGTATATTCATAGGCAGCATCAGGATTCTTTTCAATCTCAAGACAAGGAACAGCAACCCCAGGAGAATAAGCAAGAGCCAAATCTTTCTTCCCTTCGACCGAAGTCAAAATTTCAGTCCCAATCTTCCCAGCACGACCACTTTCTCCTCGATGATACTCCAAAGCCTCTTCATTCATTCCCATAACAAAATAAAACTAAAAATCTTTTTAACTCTTTGTAATCACTCTTAACACCGAACCCCAACTTCCCCAAACAACTCATTCAAAACACCCTTCAATTTCAAAAGCTCCTTTTCAGAAACCTCAGCCTTATCCATAAACTTCGAATCAATCATGCTAGTCTGCGGCTTAAATCCCTGCAAAAAAATCCTCCCCGGCTTCGGGCTCACCAGAGTCATCTCCGATGAGGACCCACCACAAACCTCACCTATCCACTCGCCCATACTAACCAAACTCGCTTCATCATGAAAACCCGGAACAACTGTAGTCCTAAACTCACTATTCTCAAAATCATTCACAATTTTAATCGACTCCTCAATCTTTTTAACATCAACCTCAACACCAGTAACCCGAGAATAATCCTCCTTCGCACCCTTAACGTCCATAGCAATATAATCAACCAACCCCTCATCAATCATCTCCTTAAGCCTCTCCGGAAAACTCCCATTCGTATCCAATTTAATCTTAAAACCCAACTCTCGAATTCTCCTAATAAAATCAAAATCCAAACTAACCAACGGCTCTCCCCCACTAATACAAACCGCATCCAACTTACCAACCCTTCCTTTCAAAAATTCCAAAACCTCCTCCTCACTAAAAGCACCTTCGCTGTTTTTCACAACCAAGTCACTATTATAACAAAACCCACACCGAAAATTACATCCCCACAAAAAAACAATACAGCAAATCTCCCCAGGATAATCAATCGTCGAAACCTTCTGCAACCCACCAATTTTCATCACCATCCCTCAAAAACAAAATCATACCTTATAATCATTATTACACTAAACTACTACTCAACACTTCACAAGAAACTCAAAGATTTTTCCCACACTCAGGACCAATACAAAATTCCTCACTACCCAAATCAACCTCATCAAATCTCTGTTCATCTACATTAATCTGCGACTTAACATTGCCCCTCTCCTTAACCCGACCAAAATCGGGCTCACCAGAGTCATGTCCAGACGTGGACCCAAGCCTCTCAATATCATCCTCCCCCAAATACTCTCCCAACTGAACCTCAATAATCTCAAGCGGAATCTTGCCCAAATTCTCCAACCGATGAACAACTCCAACTCCAACATAAGTAGATTCACCCTTCCTCAAAACAACTTCATCATTATCAAGAGTAACCTTAGCAACTCCAGAAACAATAACCCAATGCTCCGACCTATGCAAATGCTTTTGCAAAGAAATAGATTTACCAACCCCCAACGTCAATCTCTTGACCTGATACCCAGCCTTCTTCTCAATAGAAACAAACCTACCCCAAGGCCTTTCAACAGCCCCACTCTCACTTCCAAATCCAATTTCTCCAACCATCAAAAAAAACACAAAACAATCTTTATAACAATTATTACACTATATTAGGCACTAATACAAAACTAAAAAACTATCTAATAAAAAATAAAAAAGGCTCGACTAAATCGAGCCATATCAAATCAACACTTACCGCAAAATACAGTTCTATCACTAAACTCAGCAGCCTTACCGTCGTTCCACCGACAAATAGGCCTCAAATACCCCACAACACGACTCCAAACTTCGCATCTAGTCCTCGCCATCACTCTTCACCTCTTATTTTTAATTTAGATTCTTCTTTTCCATCATTTCCAACAACAATCTGCAGTTCCTTCTTCTGAACAGAATTATCGCTAAAAGCACTAACTTTCTTAACCTCAGGATTCATCTCAACCTCAACAATCTTCTCATTAACAGCTTCCTCAGCAACAACATCATCAGCCGCACTCCTCTTCCCTTCAGCAATTTCCAAATCACACTTCGGACAAAACTCATGCTCTCCACTCAAATACCCATGAGTAGGACAAATCGAAAACGTCGGCGAAATCGTAAAATAAGGCAACTTATAATTAAACGCAATCTTCTTAACCATTTTCTTAACCGCATCATTAGTCATCTTCTCCCCAACAAAAGTATGAAACACCGTCCCACCAGTATACTTAGTCTGCATCTCATCTTGCAAATCAAGAGCTTCAAAAACGTCATCAGTAAAACCAACCGGCAACTGAGAAGAATTTGTATAATAAGGTTCAGCACCTTTCTGAACAGCCTCCTCGTTAGCAACAATTATCCTACCAAATCTCTTCTTATCAGTTCTAGCAAAACGATAAGTCGTACCTTCTCCAGGCGTAGCTTCCAAATTATAAATACTGCCCGTCTCCTCTTGATATTCAGTCAACCTATCCCTCATAAAATCTAAAACCTTCAAACTAAAAACTCGGCCCTTTTCAGTCGTGATATCCTCCCCTGGCATAAAATTCTTAATCGCCTCATTCATCCCAAGCAAACCAATCGTTCCAAAATGATTCTTCCAATATTCCCCGAACCTCTCATGAACAGCCCTCAAATAAAACCGTGAATAAGGATAAAGCCCCATATCAGTAAACTTCTCAACAGCCTTCCTCTTAATCTCCAAACTTTCCTTCGATAACTCCATCAATCTATCAAGCCTAGCTATAAAATCATCTTCACTCGTCGACACATATCCAAGTCTAGCCATATTCACAGTCACAACTCCAATCGAACCAGTCAAAGGATTCGCTCCAAACAAACCCCCACCTCTCTTCTTAAGCTCAGTATTATCAATCCTCAACCGACAACACATACTCCGAGCATCCTCCGGTTTCATATCCGAATTAACATAATTAGAAAAATACGGTATACCATACTTCGCAGTCATCTCCCAAATAACCTCATGAGCAGGATTATCAAAATCAAAATCTTCTGTAATATTATAAGTCGGAATCGGAAAAGTAAAAACCTGACCACTAGCGTCGCCCTCAATCATGCATTCCGCAAAAGCCTTGTTAAACATATTCATCTCCTCTTGAAAATCTCCATACTTTTCCATCTGCGGTTGCCCACCAACAATCACATACTCATTCTTCATGTAATCTGGAACTTCCAAGTCCATAGTAACATTAGTAAACGGAGTCTGAAATCCAACCCTCGTCGGAACTGCCATATTAAAAACAAATTCCTGCATCGACTGCTTAACCTGCTTGTAAGTAAGTTTATCGTAACGAATAAACGGAGCAAGAAGCGTATCAAAATTACTAAACGCCTGAGCACCAGCAGATTCACCTTGAAGCGTATAAAAGAAATTAACCGCCTGTCCCAGTGCAGTTCTCAAATGTTTAGGCGGACTACTTTCAACCTTTCCCTTAACGCCCTTAAACCCAACCGTCAATAAATCCTTCAAATCCCAACCAACACAATAAGAACCAAGCGTATCTAAATCATGAACATGCAAATCCCCAGCCTCGTGAACCTTCCTAATAGCCTCAGGATAAATTCTCCTCATCCAATAATTCGAAATAATCTTCTTAGAAATGTAATTATTCAAACCCTGCAAAGAATATCCCATATTAGAATTCTCTTTAACCATCCAATCATTCAGTCCAATATAATCCTCAACAGCCTCAATCGTATCAAACAAACCCTTAACCGTCCTAAGTTCATCCCGACTTTTCCTATACAAAATAAACGCCTTCGCAACTTTAGCATGCCCCTCCTCAATCAAAACCTTCTCAACCAAATCCTGCGTATCCTCAACATCAGCAATACCATGCTCTCCATAAATACGATCCAACTTCTCAACAATCAACCCACAAATAATCTTAGCCCTCTCCTTATCTTTACCACCAACCGCTCGAACCGCCTTCCAAATCGCACCTTCAATCTTGTCAGCCTGGAAGAAAACAACGCTCCCATCTCTTTTTCTTATTTTTTTCATTTTTTATTTCCTTATTTTAATTTTTTTAGTTCATCTCGAAACTCATCAATGTCCGCAAAGTCCCGATAAACCGCCGCAAACCGAATGTAAGCAACTTTATCCACCCTCTTCAACTTCGCCATAACAAACTCTCCAATCTTCGAACTCGCAATATCCTTATCCTTCGCAATCCGATAAATTCTAGCCTCAACCTCACTCACAAACCCATCAATCTCCTCACTCGTAAATGGCCTTTTCTGAAGATTCTTAACAATTCCCTCAGTCAATTTATCCCGCGAAAACTTCTGACGCCTACCATCCTTCTTAATAACATTCAAATCCAACTCAACCCTCTCATACGTAGTAAACCGCTTACCACACTTCAAACATTCACGTCTTCTCCGAATTTCAGAACCACTGTCCCTCTTATCCGTAACCCGGAGTTCACTAGCTGTACAGTATGGACATTGCATCTTGTTTTTTGTTATTTTATAATGAATACAAGATATTGTATCTAGCACCCTTTTCAACCACAACTTCTTGTAGTCACAAAACAAAACTAATATTTCAACTATATAAAGATTATTGTAATAAAAGACACACTTTCGTTAACAATAGTTAACATTCAAAATTTCCAGTTACTTTTTTCAAGTAATTATACATCTTTAAGAAGCCAAATAAGCGCCTTTTATTTCCTCAAAAACAGCTTCGACAGACTGGTCCCCATCAACAACAACAATACTTTCATCCCCCATCAAGCCAGGCAAAACCTCAGAAAACTCCAAATAACTATCTCTAACTTTATTTACAAACTCCTTATCGCTATCAAATTTTCGCCGACTCAAACCATCCCGCTTCTCCAATCTACCAAAAACCACATCAACAGGAACATCAATAAGTATAGTCAAATCCGGAACACGAGAACCCTTATTCGCCATAGCAATATCCTCATAAGAAATTCCCTGAGCACCCTGAAACGCAAAATTCGAATACCAATATCTGTCACTAAAAACATCAATACCTTTCTCCAACATGGGAACAAAAATCTCATTATGCACCTTTCTATTCTCTGCAAAATACCCAACCGCAGCAACATTATTAGAATACGGGTCCCCTACACTCTTCAACAAATCTCTAGCCTTCTGCCCATTTCCATCAAAAATATTCGGCTCTCTCGTCCTAAAAATAGTATTCGCTTTATCCAAACCATAAACAAAATCAGTCAACTTAGAAAGATGTGTCCCTTTACCACATCCATTAAGACCTTCAAAAACAATTAACTTTCCTGTTTTCATTAGCAACAAAAAACATCAACCTTTCTAAACAATTATACACTCCAACATATATATCAAATACACTTAACAATATCACAAAACTTACAAATCTTCCCTCGAGAAACCTCTCCACAAACCTCACACTTCCCAACTTTCCTTTCACTCCTCTTAAAACCCTTCACACTCTCCATAAACCCCTCAACAATTCCCAACTTCTCCTCATCACTTAAAGCTTCCCTCATCCAACCTCTCGTATCAACTCTATATGTCCCAAGCGCACAAGGACACCTCTCATACAAAATATCAAACTTCTTCCCTCTAGCATAACTCAAAATCTCACCCTCAGGAACAAAGAACAACGGCTTAACCCTCTGCACAAACCCGTCTCCAACATTCTCCCCATTCCCAGTCGCAGGACCCTGTCCCACACCAAGCATAATATTCCCTTTCAAAAAATTCATCAAAACATTCTGCGCCTCATCGTCCAAATTATGCCCCGTCACAATAACATCAGCGCCCATCTTCCGCGCCCACCGATTCAAAATCCACCTCTTCACAATCCCACAAACAGTACATCCAGTCAACCCCTTCTTCTTCGCCAAAACCGCCTTAACAAAACAAATCCCCTGCCCAATCTCCTTCTTCATATCAACAATCGTCAATGGAACACCAATCTCCCCACAAAACCTATCCATATTCTTCTTATGAATATCACTCCACTCTCCCAAATACAAATCAATCATCAACCCATGAACATCATAACCCAACTTCTTCAAAATATACAAAACACTCGTAGAATCCTTCCCTCCACTAAGCGCAACAACAACCTTATCCGACTTCCTCATAAGCTTATATTTGATTATTGTCTCGGTAATCTTCTTCTCAATATCCATAAAATTCAAAACAAAAACCAACTTTTAAGCCTAACTCTTAACAATCTTATAACTCAAAAAACCAAAAGCACCAATAATCAAAACAACAAGTAAAATCAAAAACTCCAAATTACTCTCAAAAAACCGACCATCCTCATCATCACAAGCATCCCCAATATCGTCCCCATCACTATCAGCCTGATTCCTGTTAGAAATCCTCAAACAATTATCATCAACATTCAAAACCCTATCATTGTCAAAATCATCACAAGCATCCCCTTTCCCATTATAATCAATATCCTTCTGATCCAAGTTCGAAACAAACAAACAATTATCCACCCCATTCAAAATACCGTCCCCATCAAAATCACTCTCATAAAGCGAATTCCTAAAAAACTCACTCTCCACACTAAAAAAAACAGGCAAGGGCTTAGACCCTCTAGCAAAATTACTATCTCCATACTCACCAAAATAAATCTTCCTAGTCCTATTACAATCATTATCAACATAAAAATAACCATAATCAGCGTCACTATAAGGAACACTCTCATAAAACGAAGTATCCCTAATTTTCAAAAGCCCATCAAAATTAAAAACAATATCTAACTCACTCCCCTTAAAGTTATTCAAACTCAGCTCGTAATGAAACTTATCTTTGTTAAGAGAAAAATCAACTTTATTATTTCCCTGAAAAATCTCAAAAGAATTAATCAAAGAATCTTTCGTATCAATAATAATTTTGTCGACAGTAACACTCTCTGGGTTTTGAAAAGTAACTCTCAATCCAGAATCTCCACCAATAAAATCACTATTAAAATTACCATCAAAAAGATTCTCAACTTCATTAACACTATATCCAGGAACAGAATTAACATACCAATCCCTATTGCGATCCAACCTACTCCCTCCCATTCCACTATCAACAAAAATCTTATCCTCAGAATAAAGATTCGGCCTATCTATCGCACCAAACTCAACAGGCAACTCAAACTTCACATGCCCCATATACTCGCTACAAAGAGGCAAAACATTCATCTGATATTCATAATGACTAACATTAAATGCAAAAACTTGAGAAGAGAAAAAAACCAACCCAAGCAAAATCAAAAACCTATTTCTTCCTAGCATGTTCTAAAAAATACCCTCCAACCAAAAGTAAAATTCCAAATATAATAAACCCAACAATCCTCTCAGGATTAGGCAAAGAAAACAAATCTATAAACGCAATCTTAACAAGAGTCACCCCAAGCAAAAAGCCAACAAGCATCTTACCATCACTAGTCTGCACCTGCAAGAACAGAACCAAAGTATAAATCAACCACAAGACAGACAAAATAATTTCCCTAGTCTGATCAAGAGAAGGCGCTTGCATAAACCACCAAATATACTTGAAAAATGAAAAAATCAAAAAGTATCCAGAAATAATAAATGTCGCAGCACTCGCCTTATAATTAATATTAAATCTAAAAAACAAGAAAGAAAGAAACGGAACTAAAGCAAGAACAAACATAAAAAAAGTCGCATGACCAGCACTATCCACAAACCTCAAAACAAAAACATACCAAATAGCAACCAAACCTAAAAACGCAAAACTAGCCACATCATAAAACAAATCTTTAGAAACCGAAGACAGATAAGTAAACAATGCCCACTCCACAATAAAGAATATCATAAAATAATCCAAATCAAGAGCTTCAAACATAAAATAAATACCAAGATTCAAAGCAATAACACCAGCAGAAACCAAAGCATACCTAGCATTAGGAAAGCTAAGATTCAAACTCTTCAAATAAAGAGCCTGCAATAGATAAACAAACGAGAACAAAATAACAATCAAACCGAAAAGTCTACCAGACATAGGTGGCAACATTTCATAAAGCAAAGGCAAAAACGCAGCAGGAAGAAGTCCTAGTATAACAGAATCCAAAACAGAAATCTCCTTACTATTCAAAACACAACTAATCAAGGAAGATACATTAAATAAAATAAAATAAAAAAACATAAACATATATTCCACATTCCTATCAACACCCTCGCTATTTCCGAAAGTAGAATAAACAAAGATAAAAATAAGAAACATCATAACCGCTCTCAAATCATCCCAATTAAAAGAAATCGAAAGCCAAGTTAAAGCAATCAAAATAAGCAAATACCAAACCATAACAAAAATATGACTCCTAAAGCTATCCGTAATAATAGGAATCATAAATCCTCCAATCAGAGAGAAATAGGCAATAATCTTGGAAGAAAATTTAACCGAAAGAAAAATAGAAGAAACTAAAATTAAAAATCCGAAGAAGACACCAATGCTAGCAGGCATAACCTCATACACACTAACACCAACACCAATAGAAAGATACTCTAAAAAATACGCCCCTCCAAAAACAATATTAGACCAAGCAGGTTTTTTCTCACGAACCATATAGGCAACAAAAAACAAAACAAGTCCAACCAAAACACCAATCGCAACCTGAGCAGCATCGCCAATCCAACCTCTAGTTATTGAATAAAAGAAAAGTGAAATAATACCAATAGAAACTCCAGCTACCCCTAAAATACTAATAATCTGATTAGAAGAAAGACTAGGCCCCTTTCTAACGGGAGTAGAAACAGCAGTCACAGGAGTCGAAACAACTTTAGAACTCTCATAAACAGGAGAATCATCATAATCACTCTCATAAACATCATGATAAACCGCAGCCTCTAATTTCTTAATACGTTGATCCTGCGAAGCAACCTTTTTCTTCAAAGAAGACAACTCGTCCATAAAAAACAAAACAAAACAAATATTATAAACCTATCTCTCTTAACAATAAACAATATTAGACTCTACAAAAGATTTATAAACAATTTTAATTTCAACAAATTATGAAAAAAGGTAAATCACACAAAAAGCATTCTGAAAAACACAAAACAGAGTCGCATAAAAAAACTTCTAAAACAACATCAAAAAACCTTACACAAAACTACTGGGCAATCTCAACAATAGTTCTAGCAATTTTATTAGTTGGAACAATTGGAACAATTTTATCAGAACCAACTACAACAATTACAGCAGATGAAGCAGGGCAAAAAGTTCTAGAATTCGCAGAGAAACAGGGAGCTGAAGCAACATTAGTAAGAACAGCAGACGACGGATCATTATACGAAATAGTTTTATCAATCGATGGACAAGAAGTTCCAGTCTATGTAACAAAGGACGGGAAAACACTAGTCCCTCAACCAATTTCACTAGAAGAAGAAGAAACTCCATCAACAACTTCTACTCCAACGCAAACAACACCTACTCCTACTAATATTCCTAAACAAGAAAAACCAGTAGTTGAAGCTTTCGTTATGTCACACTGCCCATATGGGACACAAATAGAAAAAGGTCTTCTACCAGTTGTTGAACTATTAGGGGATAAAATAGATTTCGAATTCAAATTTGTTTACTACGCAATGCATCCAGCTCAAGGAGAAGTAGAAGAACAACTTAACCAATACTGCATTCAAGAAGAACAAAACGACAAATTCAACGCTTACCTAACATGTTTCCTAGGAAAAACAGGATCAGCAGAAGATGGAGCAGCATGCTTAAACGAAGCAAAAGTAGACAAAAACAAACTAACAACATGCACTGAAAAGACAGACAAAGAATTCAACGTTATGGCAAACCTAGAGGATCAATCTTCATGGCTAAGCGGACGATTCCCTAAATTCGATATTCACAAAGCAGACAATGAGAAATATCAAGTAGGTGGTTCTCCAACACTAGTAATTAACGGAGTAACAGCACAGGCTGGACGAGATTCAGTATCTTTACTTGGAGCAATCTGCGGTGCCTTCAATGTAGCTCCAGAAGAATGCTCAACAGTATTCGAGGCAGTGTCTCCAAGCCCAGGATTCGGATGGTCAACAACAGAGACTCAGAACAACGCAGCAGCTTGCGGAGCTTAATTTTTTTATTTTTATCTAGGAAACATATACTCTACATCACTTCCATCTACACTCTTGAGAACAAACACATCCTCTTCAAAACCCAACATCTCACGCTGCCTAGAATAATAAGATCCCAAAAGCAAACTAGAAATAACTTCACCTTCATTTCCTTTAATTATAGAACGCCCACCATTTAACCCTTTTATAATAATCCCAACTTTTGCATCCGCACTAAATGCAACGGCATAAGGCAACGCAGCTCCTTTCTTAGAACTATTGCCAATAATTTTATTCAATCCAGCAACTCTATCCCTAGTAGCATTAACAAATTGCCCTTCCTTAGAATCATAAACGAATTCATCAAATTTCTCATCTAGCTTCAACTTCATCTAAAAAAACAACAAAATACTCTTTTAAATTTTTATATACTATAATCAAACCTTATCCAAGTAAGCAATCTCATCCCCATTCAAATCCAACTCTTCCCGAATCTTATCACTTCCCAAAACCATCCTAAGCAATAAAAAATCTTTCATCGCACCCTTAACCGATATGTGAGCAACTTTCGCATACTTCTCACAAATCGATTTCTTCTTAGCAGCTCTCTGATTCTGCAACCAAATCTTCAAAATTCTACTAGGCTTCTTATAACTCGTCCACCCACCCCTATCATATTTCTTCACGCTAGCAACTCCAGCACCAAGCAAAAAATACTCATAAATCATAAACCTCCAATGCCTCTGCTTCCTAATTCTCCCTCGATAAACGTCAGCCAACGACAACCTGTCAAGAGCCAAACAAAGCTCCTCTCCGCTATAAACGACTGCCAAATTCTCCTCAACCCACAAAAAAACCTCATCAAGAGAAACATTCACATTATCATAAACCTTTAACATATCCTCATTAATCTTAGACTTTTGAAAAACAAACTGCAATGCTTCAAAAATAGACTTCTCCTTATCTCTCTCTCCAACTTCCGTCATCAACTCTTTAACTTCCATTTTACTCAAAATCTCTAAATCATTCAAAGCAGCCCTAATATCCCCACGCGCCCGAATCGCAATTCCCTTCAAAACCTCTCCAGAAACAGCAACATTTTCACTCTCACAAACATCCATCAAAATTTTCAAAACAACTTTATAATCAACTTCCTTCAATGCAACAATCTCCGCCTTCTTTCTCAGCATACTAAACTTCTTGTTCCAAATATCATTAGCAGTAATTATAATAGGGAATGCACTTTTGGCCAAAAGCCCAAGCAAAGTAACCAGTCCACCCCTATCCTTCATCGCACTAATCCCATCAACCTCATCAATCAAAATAATCTTCCCTTTACCAAACAAACTCGCCTGTCGAGAAGCCGGTCCAACAATTTCACTAATCTTCGCCTTATTCCTAAAATCACTCGCATTCAACTCCAAAATTTCAGCATCATTTTCCGAAGCAACAGCATAAGCCAAACTCGTCTTCCCAACACCAGGAGGACCATGCAAAACAATAGCCTTCTTCTTCGGAAAACTCTTCAAAAAAACCTTCACCTTATCAACCGCCAAATCCTGCCCTTGAACATCATCAAAACCCTTAGCACGATATTTCTCGCTCCACGGAATATTTTTCAAATTCATCATGGGATTCTTCTATACGCCTCAAAATTTATCTTAGAATTCCCAGCATCAAACACAGATTTCACCTCATATTTTCCTCTAGTCCAAACCTCACCGTCCATCAAAAAATGTGTAGCCTCCAAAATTTTAACCCCAGCTAATGGTCTAGATAACTGCTGGCTCCCCTTAGTTTCAAGCAAAGGAACCTCCCCTTCAGACCAATCCACATCATCACTAAACCAATATACTCGCTGTCCTTTCTTTAAAAAAGAATAAAATTTTCCAACTTCCAACTTTTCAGGTAAACATTCCTCAAGACCTCTCCCTTTCGTTCCAAATTCTCTCAAAGCCAAATCCGGATTAAACTCAACAGCAATTCCCATCATTCCTCACCCCTAAAATCACATCTATTCCACAAAAAATATCCAACCGAAAAATGTGCAACTCTTAGAGAAATCATCTCAAGTGAAAAGTTCCCACTATCTTCTTGCCCCATAAAAAGCCCCCAGTCACAATCATAAAGCATGCCTCTCCACCCTTCTATCTAAATCAGCCAACGTCCCCAAAATTCTACGATACCCAAAAAAATCAACCCTCTCCGGATTCTTAAAGGGTTTAAAATCAAGTCTATATTGAGCCATATTTTTAATAGGAATTTTTCGCAAATCATAAATGCCATGTTCTCCTTTGGTTTCTATACTAGCATAATTCTCAAGCCTTTTTTTCGCATCCTCGACACCATTAAGAAAAGCAACTCTTTTAGTCGGAAAACAGCTATCAAAAAATTTCTTCTTTCCAAGAAAAACATACTCTCTCAAATTATCCTTACTAAATTTTGCCTTGGCAACAGAAACATATTTCCTTAAATTACCATTATTAAAAAACCCAGCAACATCTGATTCAGAAACATAATCAACCGAAATTTCTTCATTCATTTAACCACCTCCTTACTACTACTAACACACCCCTTTCCAGCCCGAATAAATCCAGCCAACAAAGCCTCTAATTGTATAAACTCGTCACTCCCCTCCACTAACCTAAATTCAGCCTCTCCCGTCCTCTCCGTCAACTCAACCTTAAGCAAATCATCAATCGGCAAATTCCAAATCTCTCTCTGAATCGCCTTAATAACATCCTGCCCGGAAATCGACTCCTTAAGCATTATATCCAACAACTTCTCTTTAGCATTCACAAAATCACTACTCAAAGCATAATCCAAAACAATCTTAATATCAGAAGGCCTAGCCTTAGAAACAATCGTATTCACCAAATCAGGAGTAATATTTGGACTAATAGAAGCAGTGGCCTGCAACAAATTAATAACCCTACGACAATCTCCCTCGCTAGCCTCATACAAAGCCCCAAACGCATCATCACTAATCGTCAAGCCCTCACGCTTCGCAATCAAATCAATCCTCTTCTTAACGTCCTTTTTCTCTAGTAACTGAAATCTAAATACAACAGTCCTAGATTGAATAGGATCCAAAATCTTAGAAGAATAATTACAACTCATAACAAACCTGCAAGTCGAAGTATAATTTTCCATAGTCCTTCGGAGCGCCTGCTGCGCCTCTCGAGTCAAAGCATCTGCCTCATCCAAAAAAATCACCTTAAACGGAACATCCCCAAGCGCTTTAGTCCTAGCAAAATCTTTAACCTTCTGTCTAACAACATCAATCCCTCTCTCGTCAGATGCATTAAGTTCCAAATAATTCTCTCTCCAGCTAGCTCCAAACAGCGTCTTAACAACAATCAAAGCCAAAGTAGACTTACCCACACCAGCAGGACCAGCAAACAATAAGTGCGGAATATTCATAGAACCAACAAGACTTTTAACTCTCTTCAAAATCTCCTGCTGCCCAACCATGTCCTCAAAAACTTCAGGCCGATACTTTTCCGTCCAAACTTCCGAATTAAAAGTAGTAGCCATCACAAAAAAACCAATTCTAACTTTATAAGGATTATTATGATAAAGAATAGGTCTTATCAAGACCATTTTCGAAAAAGAATTTTTTAGCAACATCAACTGAAAGGTATGCAAAAGCATTCCTAAATCTATGGTAATAATCAGCAGAATCCGGACCAAAATCAGAAAAGCTAGCATCAGAAATAGGAAAATAATTTTTACTTTTAGAAAAGGTTCTATCTGTTTCCATGATGAAATTGCACCGCAAGGGAGCACCCATAATATAATGAGCCAAAGAGGTATGATTACCCTCTCCATAAACATAATACCCTCCATTATCCAAAATAAGACCCACAGAAGGAAATTTGTCCCAAAACATAACTCTCTCAGCCATAACAGCAACAGTCCCTATACACCTCTTATCTTCATTAACATAAAATTTATCCCAAGGCCCTTCAAACAAAAATTCATCTCCTGACTTCATATTAATTCCTATCAACCCATGCAAAATTATCTAGCTTATCTATTTCTCTTCATCTTTCTCTTACGCTTTTCTTTCTTAAGCCTCTTACGCTGCCACTTCCAACGCATCTGACCTTTCTTCTTCCATCTTCTACTAGATCTCTTCATAACAACTAATCTAAAATTCCATTTATAAAGTTTTAGTCTATCAATTTAAAGAACTTCTCTTCAAAATCAACCACGACGCCACCTTTAACCTCAACACCCTCGCCCTTAAGCAAATCAACCTTAATCTCAATGGCATGAGCAAATCCCCCAATCTTACCACCCTTCCCAACAACCCGGTGACAAGCAACCTCAGGAGCATGCGGATTCCTATTCATAGCTCCACCAACAGCACGATAGGCACCAGTTCCCAATGCTCTAGCAATCTCACCGTAAGTAGTAACCCTACCTTTAGGGACTCGCCTCAAAACATCATAACATCGCTCATCAAAAATTTTCATAAAATACTAAAGTCCAAAAGCTTTAAAACTATTTTCCTCCCTCTAATCTAAAGTCCCATAGTCTAGTGGTCAAGGATGCGAGACTCTGACTCTCGCGACCCAGGTTCGAATCCTGGTGGGGCTATTTCACAAACAAAATGCAAAAAATACAAGCAACCCTCTTAAAAAATCAAGTAACATCCAACTCAGCTGAAGCTCACTCTCTCCAAGCAAAATCCAAATTCGGAGAAAAATCAAACCAAAAAATTCTCTATTCAATACAGGAAGCATTCTTTCTAAATGAAACACAAAAAATGTCCATCCAAGATCATAGAGGAAAAACATTAACCAAACAAGAACTCCTAAAAAAATTCTGCAACATAAATAAAAACTTCGAAACAAAATACGCCGTATTCAAAGATCTAAGAAAGAAAGGCTACATTGTAAAAACCGCACTAAAATTCGGAGCAGAATTCCGAGTATACGGAATCCCAAAAAACTCCCACTCCAAATGGATATGTTTCACAACCTCAGAAAATTCCAAAACTTCCTGGCAAGACTTCGTAGCAAAAAACAGGGTAGCACACTCAAGCAAGAAAAACCTCTTAATTGCAATTGTTGACGAAGAAGCAAGCGTCTCCTACTTCGAAGTCAAATGGACCAGACCATAAATAAACACCTATCACAAATATCTTTATAACTCCAAAACTTTTCTAAATACCATGATAGACGTCCAAGAAAAAAAAAGCAAAATAATATCCTTTTTAGAAACTTCAGGACCATCTTTGCCTGTAAGGATTGCAAAAACAATAGAAATGGATCCTGTTTTTGCATCCGCACTTCTCTCAGAACTTTTATCATCAAAACAATTAAAAACTAGCCACATGAAAATCGGAGCTTCCCCTCTCTATCTACTGCCAGGACAAGAAAACCAACTAGAAAAACAATCAGAAAACCTAAAATCAGCAGAACAAGAAGCACTAGTCAGATTAAAAGAAAAAATAGTCATAACTGACGAAGACGAAAACCCAACAACAAGAGTAGCCCTACGAAACATCAAAGACTTCGCAATACCATTCAAATTCAAAGAAAAAATAATGTGGAAATATGCTTTTTCCAATCAAGAAGAAATAAACAAACTTCTAAACCCAAAAGAAGAAGAAGAAAAGAAAGAAGAATCAATCAAAAAATCAGAAGAAAAACCAAGAGAAAAAATACAAGATCCAGAAAAAGAAATCAAAACTCCAGAACCAGAAGTGCCAAAAGCATGGGAAGTAAAAAAAGAAGAAATTAAAAAAATTAAAAAAGAATCCCATAAACCATATGAAACACAAAGTGATAAAAAACAGAAAAAGAAAGTAGAAAACATATTTATAGAAGAAGAACCCGAACCAGAATTTCTAACCGAGATAAAAAACTTCCTAGAAAGAAAAAACATAAAATTCTTAGAAGAAATAAGAACAGAAAAAAAGGAAATAATGGCCACGGTAGAGATAACCTCCCAGCTCGGAAATATCAACTTCCTCTTAATAGCAAAAAACAAAAAAACAGCAACAAAAGATGAAATCAACGCCGCAATACAAATAGCAACAAAAAACTCCATGCCCTGCCTCTTAATAATAAGAAAAACTCCATCCAAGCCAATACAAAAAATAATAGATGAAAACCACCTAATCAAGCTAGAAATTATAAACTAGCAACCATAATACTTTTAAAGCCAAAACAGTACCCATAAACATGGGAAGAATAAAACCAACATTAGTAAAAAGAACATCAAGACAACTACTCGAAAAATCAAGCGACTCTTTCGGAAAAACATTCGAAGAGAATAAAAAAGCTCTAGGTCACACTATATCAAGCAAAAAAATGCGAAATAAAATAGCTGGATATATCGCAAGACTAAAGCGAAATACAAAAACAATCATAGACGACAAAGAACAATAAAATGACAACAGAAGAAACACAAAAATCAGAAGAACATTCTATATTCATAGGTGGAAAACCATTTATGAACTACGTAACAGGTGTAGTTATGCAATTCAATAAAGGAGCAGATGAAGTAACTGTTAAGGCAAGGGGAAAATTCATATCAAAAGGAGTAGATGTAGCAGAAGTTTCACGAAGAAAATTTTTAGAAGACAAAAAAGTATCTGTAAAAAATGTCTCCATTGGAAGCGAAGAATTCGAAAACAAAGAGGGCAAACTTGTAAACGTCTCAGTAATAGAAATAATTCTCAAAGAAAATTAATTCTTTTTCTTTTTTCTAAGCAATCTATCCAACTTCTTATCCATTTTATCCATTTTCTTAACAATAGCGTCAATCTTTCTCATACGACGAAAAGTAAATACTCCCATAATAAATACATAAATAATATACACAATAGCCATAACACCAAGAGTCTTTAATAAAAGAAGAAGCGCATCTATATTCTGAAAAATATCTTGTGGCAAAACCGAAATCAGTTCCGTAAAATTAATCGCCTCTCCCATTACATAAATATAGCAATACCATATATAAAACTAATGAAATGGCTCTAGGGAGTGCTGACCTCCCGACCTCCGCCTCATGAGAGCGGCGCTCTACCGCTGAGCTATAGAGCCATAATCATAATTAATAATTTTAATTTAAAAGACTTGTGATAATAAGCAAAATCTCACCACAAATCATAAACCCAATCCCAAAACCCTTCATCATAATAAATAACCTCTCCACAGCTTCCACAGCTTCCACCACAATCAACATCATCCTCATCTCCATTCATAATCCCATCAAAACAATAATCACATTCTATCTTGTCTTGGTCCGAAAAATAAATATTCAAATAGGGACTAGACTTAGTACCCTCTTTGACAACAGCCAACAAACCATCATCTAAAACATCATAAACACCTATATATTCTTCTCCACATCTCTCAAATCTATCCGTATAAATATCAACACTAACAGAACAAGATTGAACCTCTTTTTGAGGCAACAAGCACCTCTTCCTATCTACACAAACCCTAGACTTAGTCCCTCTCAAATCCGCAACACCAGCACCAATCAAATTAAAAAAATCATAATCAACATCACAATCCGTCCATTCCCCACATTCAACCTCAGGAACACATTCACCCTTCTCTTCACAGCTCAACTTATCAGGAACATCATACATCGTTCCACACTCATTCAAATCAAAACATTCAGGCACACTATATCCATTATCACAAGGAACCCACTCACACTCCCAATCCTCTGTACACGCCCCGTCACATCCTTGAACAGTCAAGGGAGAATCCCCAGAAGCAATACAATTAGCAGCATCCTTACAATTACGTTTCTTAACACCATCAACACAAGCATCCCATTCTCCACACTGCCAATCAGACTCGCAATCAGACTCCCAAACCTTCTCCTTATCAATCAAATTCAACGTAAAAACATCAGAATCCACACCCTCAAAATCTTCAACCTCAACAAAATCACTTACTTGAATACCGTCAATAGGACTTATTAAAACACCACTAGCCCCTCCTCCCGTACCCGCAGGACAAAAATCAACAAAAACACTTTCACTAGTTCCACAAATAGGCTCAGAAAAATCCTTAACAATTCCTAACTTCACATTAAGATTATGAGGATTCTTCTCCGCAGAAAGCTTATATGCCATCTCTTTACCAACAGCAGGAACTTCACCCAAATCATAAGACTTAGTTGAAAGATCTACAAAACTAGCCTCTAAAGAATCAATCCTATATGCATCAGAACCTCTCTTAATTTTCAAAAAAATAGCTTCAGAATATGCATCATAGCAGGCATCATACTCAAAACCAGAAGCCAAATCAACACACTCTCTTTCTGTAAAAAAATCTTCAGAAAAATCAGCAGTCTTATCATCAGAAGAAACATGCCACACCATATTCGCAAAAAACAATACAGCAATAAGCAAAACACCCCAATTAATAAATTTCCAAACCTTACTCGCCATAACTCTCTAAGAAAAAATCCATTTAACTACTCTTCTAAATTCATGACCCAAAAGCCTCCATCTCATTAAGTCGATTCTTCTCCCTCTTAATAATACCTTCCGCTATACCATGACCGCGCTCAACACCACTCTTAATAGAACCCCTAATCTCATTATCATAAAACTTCAAAACCCTCTTCACATCCTTCCCACTTCTCTTCCCATCTCGAAGCAAACTCTCAATCTTAACTTTATCATAACCACGCCGAATAGCCTTCTTAACCCATCTAACCATCTCACTATCATGCCTAGCAACAATACGCCTTTTCCTCTCTATCTTCTCCTTACGAATATTAACATACTTCCCAATCCATTTAGAAACAATCATCAACTTCGTCCTCATTCCATCTTCAAACCTATCTAAAAATACGGGAGTACTAGAAACATATTTACTCCGCTCTCTTCTCTTAATTATTTCAGAAAACAAACCAGCAAGCGAAAGAAGACCCTTTTCATCCAATTTATTATCAGAATAATAAGACTCAAACATCTTCTCACAAAAACTAACTTCCAAAAGTTTATCTCTTTTGCCAAACTCTTCCGCCAACTCCGAATAATCCGAATTCAACGAAACCCTGTATTCCTTCTTAAAATAATTTTTCGCGCTATTCCCTATAAAGTCCAACTTCTCACCATCACTCTTCTCCTTCTTCAAAAAAGACAAAACTTTCTCAGATGGAGTCTTAATTTTTCTTTGTTCAACTCTAGCCGCCTTTTTCCTCCTAACCTTAACTTCAAGAAAAATCAAAGCACTAGCGACGAGAATCGCAGCTATAATAAACCAAATTAAAAAAATCACACGACCGTCACTCATCAACGAAACCACATTCTCCACCTCATTAAACTAATGAGACAACCCAATATAAAAAGCTTACCAAAACTCTTAAAAACTAAATCAATCAAGTCTATCCATGGTAAACGGAATCGATAGACCTTTGGATTTGCTGAATTCAGCAAAAGGTAAAGAGATTTTAGTTCAGCTGAAGTCTGGCAAACAATTTGTCGGAACACTTCTAGCTTTCGACATCCACATCAACGTGGTCCTAGAAGGCGCAAAAGAAGTAGTAGATGGGGAACAAAAAACAAGCTACGGCTTGACTTTCCTCCGAGGAGACACAATCGTCTTTATCTCACCTTCAGCTAACTAATTTGAGCATTAGTCCACTTATTTTAGCTAGGACAAAACGCTTCTCAGAAAATTTAAACTTAGTGAAAACTTTAATATATAGTTTCCAATACAGGAATAAATATAAATAAAAAACTAGAAGGAATAAATATGGAAGAGTTTATAGGGATAACAACAAAATCTGAAAGCAAAAACCGTGGATATGGAGACAGAGTAACATTGGTAGAAATTGCAAATTCAAGTAAAGACAAAAAAGTAACCATAAAACAATTTAGCATACCTGGACAACATAGGATTAATAGAAATGAATTTATAAAAGTTAAATATAGAAGACACACTGAAGTAAACTGGGTTAATGCCTATTCAATTTTTGATGGCAACGATCAAACAATCTATACTTCAACTTGTTACTAATTACAAAACAACCTTCTCCAAATCTTCAGGCACAACAACCCCATCTCCAAAAACCTCAACAGCTTCCTTCAATATAACTTTAGGAATCCCCTCATACCTTTGCGACAAATGAATCAAAGCCAACCCCTTAACCTTCGCCTTCTTCCCAATCCCAGCAGCCTCAACAGAACTCAAATGCGCCCTCTCACTCAACAACTCCCCATCCTCCTTAGCAGAATAGGTAGCCTCACAAACCAACAAATCCGCCCCCTTAGCCAAACTAACCGCATTCTTAGTCATCCTAGTATCCATAAC